>Ga0163163_10000311_pt1 | contig 47821 bp, 75 predicted proteins | sample S65metaG_FD_119766 | JGI IMG/M metagenome (GOLD analysis project Ga0163163, IMG submission 119766) | Switchgrass rhizosphere microbial communities from Kellogg Biological Station, Michigan, USA - S6-5 metaG | ecosystem: Host-associated > Plants > Roots > Rhizosphere > Soil | place: USA... | reverse complement strand
GGTTAGCAACAAGCTTATCACAACCGCCTAGCCTTCTACAACCTGTAGGCTGGTCTACCAGTCTTCTCATTTCCTACCCGCGGGCTCGCCGGCCTACCTATCTCACTCGCGCATTACCCACTACCATACTACCGCCTTACTTGTCTACTGGTATTTACTACTCATCGACTGGTTTACTGGTATTACTACTCATGTCTTTTCCCTTGACACACTCATACATTATATGTTTAGGTGTCATTGACATAGCGCTATGTATTGTGTTAGGGCGCTTCCTTGCGTGAGCATAGGATCACGTCACCCGCGATGTAGTCGTCGGACAGCAACCAGGCGCGCATGAGCGTCGTGGCTGCCGTATTTCTCGGTAACTGCTGGTATTTGCCGTGCTCATTGAGATACAGCGTGCGGCCATCGGGCGCGGGGACCGCTTGAATATCGCCGCCGACGACCGCTCGCAGCTCGGCTAACTTGAACACCCGGCCTTTCTTTGGCGAGACCTCGCGCGCTTCACCTACGACTGGTATTACTGTCGCCATGTCGTCATCCTCTTTTTTGTTCGCGTTTCCACCAATAAAACCCTCTCGCCCACACTACCATGCTTGCGCTCTGCCCTTCACTTGGTATACCATTCAACTTATATGCATGTTGTTTCTGTGATTGCTCAAAAGGGCGGCACCGGCAAGACCACACTCGCGCTCTCGTTGGCTGTCGCGGCGCATCTTGCCGGGCGGACCGTCGCGATTATCGACCTCGACCCTCAAGCAACGGCAACGAACTGGTATGACCGCCGCGGCGAACACCCGCCGTTCGTGATTTCCGCCCAACCCGCACGACTTCCGCGCGTGTTACAGACTGCCAGTGAGGGCGGCACACACCTGGTCGTCATCGACACGCCGCCACGCGCTGAACAGGCGGCCTTGAGCGCGGCTCGAGCCGCCACCCTGGTGTTGATTCCCTGTCGGCCGGCCGTGTTCGACCTCGACACCGTGTCGACCACGCTCGATTTACTCAAACTCTCGGGCCCATCGATCGCCGTGGCCGCCGTCCTGAACGGCGTGCCGGCGATCGGCGACGAACGCACACAAGCCGCCAGCATTCTTCACGAGCTGGGCTTGACCGTGTGTCCTACCGCGCTCGGGCTGCGAAAAGCCTATGCGCAGAGCGCTGAAACCGGGCAGAGCGCGCAAGAATTCGCGCCGGCCGGCAAAGCAGCCGATGAAATCCGCGCCGTCTATCGCTTCGTCAACCGACTACTCAAGGAGACCGTGTAAATGGCAAAAAGCAACCTCGTGTCCGCAATGCGCAAGAGCGCACAGCCCACACCCGCCGCCGCCGTGACACCCGCGACGAGCGCCAGGCCTGGCCGGGACCATAAATCTCCCATCACGGGTTTTTTTGGGCTCGACGTCAAAAAACAGCTTCGCATTCTGGCCGCCGAACAGAGCAAAACGATTCAACGGCTGTTGTCCGAAGCGTTGAACGACCTCTTTGAGAAATACAAAAAGCCCGCGATCATTCCGCTCGACGAATAGACCCCACTTTCGTTGTTTTGTTCGCCTGTTCTTGCGCGGATTTTCTAATGAAAACTCGCTTTTTGCTTGCGTTTTGTTTATCCCCGTGCGACGTTTTGCGTAGCGGCATGTTGGCTGGAATGCATGCCGCTATACAAACGGATGCCACACACTACCTTACGTCTGGACGGTCACTATGAAGCCGCGGCGCGTCGACAAGCGGCCGACACCACTCCCGCCAGGTGCCGGCATGGCGCGTAGAAGCGACGCGCGATCGCAGATCGGGCCATACGGGATGATGCCCGTGTGGCTGCTCGAAAGCGCTATTGGATCCATCGCGATCCGCCTCTATGGGTTCCTGGCCGGAAAATACGCCGACCGCTCTACGGACACGTGCCATCCGTCACGGCGGGCACTCGCGAAAGACCTACGCGTGTCAGAGCGCACGGTCGATCGGGCACTTATCGAGCTACAAACGCTTGGGGCGATCATCATTGAAGCTCGATACGACCACTTCGGCGATAGAACCACGAATCTCTACACCATTCTTTTCAATAAACCTGAAGCCCTGATCGACGCGCAGCAGCAAGCGCCAGCGCCGGTCAAAGAGGGGCGTTTCGGGACCAAAAAGTAAGCCAATTTTCGGGCGATGTTCAGGCAGGGCGACACCATGTGTTCGGCCCTGTTTTGGCGAAGCTGACTGCCGCGTGGGTGGGGTCATGGGTGTCTAGGGGGTGGGGTCATGGGTGTCTAGGGGGTGGGGTCATGGGTGACAAGGGGTGGCGACAAGGATGGCGCTACGGTGGGGTCATGGGTGACCCCACGGTGGGGTCATGGGTGTCGCAGCAAGAACCAGAATCATTGAACCAGAGGTACTTCTAACCAGAGAAGAGCAGGGCTACGCTATCGCTTCGCCCTGCCTATAACCTGCGGAGTTCTTCGTACTAGAAGCAATTAGTGCATCGCTTCGCGATTTTTCATCGTCGTTTTCGGGCACCACAAATGCCGAATCCAAAACTCATCATCGCGGTCGTTTACGACGTCCTGAAGGCCGGCCGATTCGCGCGCCGTTCCGACCTCATCGAAGCGGTCAGTCGACGGTGCGCCAGGTTCAAGCCGCCAATCCCCTACGACTCGGCCAGCATTCACTCGGCGATCACGCAAGTCGAACACGCCGGCAAGGTCCGCGGGATTCCCCGCGGCGACCCAGAGCACGAACTACCGCGCGTCGGCCGACCCATTGAACGCGTCGACCTCGGCCCGAATCTCACGCGACACGATGCCGCGTCGGTCCTGGTAACGATCCGCAAACGCTTGAACGTGCCCGAGCTGAAACCCAAGGTCATGCCGGCGGCGCCGCCGGATGATCCGCGCGTCGTCTTCGAACGCGACCGCGCGCGCGCGGCACTCGCATTGGTGAACGCGATCGTCGAATCCGATGCGATGTGTGAAGCGCTCGAGTCGACGATCGCGGCGCCCGGTGATGACGAGCCCGCGCGCGTCGCGCCGTCAGGTCCTCGTGGATGTCCAGATGTCGACGTGCGCGACTGTCCCGACTGCAAACAATCGAAACCCACATCCGAGCTACGGAGCGGACCATTCATCACGACGAGCTGCCGCGCGTGTGGCCACGTCTACGCCGTGCGCGACGCCGAGCCGGCGCGGACGTGGACGCGACGCCGGCATCGCACGTGGACGAAAGCCTTATGAAAACCAAAACACACTCGCGGTTAGTGCTCGGCGTCAACGGATTCAGTCTGCCGATCGAGGCCGTCACGGAAAGCATCGGCATTCTGGCAAAGCGCCGCGCCGGCAAGAGCACGACGGCCCGCCGGCTCACGGAACAATTTTTCAAAGCGAAACAACAGGTCACGATCGTCGATCCGAAAGGCGACTGGTGGGGCTTGCTCTACGCGCGCGATGGCAAACGGCCGGGCCTGCCGTTCATCGTGCTCGGCGGTGGCCACGGACACGTACCGCTCGAGCTGACAGCCGGCGAAGTCGTCGCGCGCCTGGTGGTGATGGAGCGCGTGAATGTGATTCTCGACTTGTCGCACTTTCGCAAAGACGACGTGCCGACCTTTATGACGCCGTTTCTCGAGACGCTGTATCGGCTGAAGGCCGACGAACGCTATCGCACGGCGATGACGCTCATCATCGACGAGGCCGACACAATCGCGCCGCAGAAATCCGATCGCGCGGGTGAGCGGCTGATGGCGGCAGCCGTCGAAGACATCGTGCGGCGCGGCGGACAACGCGGCATGGGCTGCGTGATGATCACGCAACGCACCGCGGAGCTATCCAAGAGCGCGTTGACGCAGATCGGGATCCTGATCGTGTTGCGCACGATCGCGCCGCTCGATCTCAAAGCGATGGATACGTGGATCGCGGTCCATGGCACCGCGGCCGAGCGGATCGCGGTGCGTGAGTCGCTGCCGACGATGGCGCAAGGCGAGGCCTTCGTGTGGGCGCCCGGCTGGCCGAATGGGCGCGGCATTTTCGAACGCGTGCAGATGCAGTTACCCGAGACGTTCGATTCGTCGTCGACGCCGACCAGTCACAAAGGGCGCGCACCGAAACACGCGGCCCGCGTCGACCTTGGCGCGCTCGAGGTACGCATGGCCGCGACGCTCGCCCACGTCAAAGCCAATGATCCGAACGCCCTCAAGCAATCCCTAGCGGATCAACGCACGCAGATCCTCGAGCTGCAACGCAAGTTCGCGGCCGTCGTCGCGGAACGGGATCAGCTCGCGATCGCCGTGAAGGGTCGCGCGGCGAAAGCGCAGCTCAAAAAACTTGATCGCATGCTGAAGGACGTCATGCGGTTTCACGCGCGCGTGATCGAGGCCGCGGCAGCGCTGCGACAGCTCGGCGTCGACAATCGGACCGCGTGGTCGTCGATTTTCGCGGCCACGGATGCGTACCTCGAGCGCTTGAAACACGCGGATTTTCGCAGTGGTCAGCAGTGGGGCGCGTGGACACCGCCGCCGAAGCCGACGCCCGCGCCGCCGCCGGCCGCGGTGAAACCCGGTCAGAGTCGGAAACAATCGGTCAAACCGGACGACAAGCCGGCGGCGCCGCCGTCGTCGGCCGACACCGGTCCTATCGGAACCGGCGAAGTGGCGCTCTTGCGGTCGGTTGTGGGGTTGGGCGGCGCCACCCGCGAGCATTTGACGCTCACGACGGGCTTCAAAAAATCGACGCGCAACGCGTACGTGCAACGCTTGGCGGCGCGCGGGCTCGTGGTGGTCACCAACGATCGCGTGACCGCGACGTCGGCGGGCGTGATGGTCGCCGGGCCCGTGGAGCGCCCGCCTGAAGGCGCCGCGCTGCGCGACTGGTGGTACGACCGGCTGCCGGCCGGCGAAGCGGTCTTGCTGCGGCTGATCGCCGACGGGACCGCGCAGCGGGACGCCTTGACCGAGGCGAGCGGCTTCAAAAAATCAACGCGCAACGCCTACCTGCAACGCCTGGCCGCGCGTGGTCTGATTGTGGTGGGCGACGACGACACGATCCGCCCGCATCCGAGCCTGACTTGACGTGGTCCGAAGCGCTACGGTAAGGTGTGCATGGTCAATGAAACACTCGGCGTGGAAATCGAGGAAATGACCCTGCGGTACGGCTTACGCGCGCTGTTAGTGTCGGGCCGCGACGATCGGCCGGCCTACGTGCCGCCGCCGCCGGCCGTGAAGCATCGACGGCGCGATCCGATGACGGGACAACGGCGGGATGTGCCCGCTCTGTTTGAGCTAGAACAGGAAGAGGCCAATCGGTTATGAGTCAAGACGACGAGTTAAGCCACAAGGCGCGGGCGGCGGCGGCCGACGCGACGACCGAGCCACTGATGCGCCAGATTTCCGCGCTGGATCCCGTGGCGCGCGCGCGCCTGGCGGGGTGGATGTCGCAATTTACGGCGGTCGTGGGGCAGACGCCGATGGTGGCCGCGCGTACGTTGCATGCCCAAGCCACGCAGCCGGTCGGCGTCGAGGCGGCAAGCGGGGTGTGGCTGCACAATGTCGAGTTAGCTTTTGCGATGCCCGCATTGGACGATCGCGACGAGCTGGTCTATGACGCGTTGGTCGCCGCGGCGAAAGTGATTCTGCGCAATGTGCCCGAATCCGGCGACCGCTCGAGCGCGTTGCGTGACTTGCGCGTCGCCCGCTGGAAGGCCCACAGCGCGATCGCGAACCACGGGCGATTCTGATCATGCCGACGTTCACGGTCACGGCGACACCAGGGCGCTGCCGGTGGTGTCGCTGCACCCACGATCGGCCGTGCGCGAATGGCTGCGGCTGGGCCGATCCGCAGCAGACCCTCTGCACCGAGTGCGTCCCGCTCGATCGGTCGCTGCGCAGCGTCGCCGGCCGGCATGAACTCGCCGAGTTTCTGCAAGAGCATCAATTTCTGCATACGCGCACGATGTCGCCGCGCCGTCGTCCGCGCGCCAGGCGGCGGCGATGATTTTGCGCATTTGTCCGCAGCCGAGTGACGGCGGTCACGTGCGCGTGCGCTTCGCGAGTGCGCCCGCACTGGATCGGACGTTTGCCGGGCTCGGGGAATTGGTGATGACGCCGGCCGAATGGCACGCCTGGCGCAATTTCTATCGCGCGACGTCGCAGAGCATGCTGGCGGTCCAGGGCGCGTACAGCGAACGATCGGACGGCACGATCACGATCAAGCTTCCGGAGACGGTGACGCGGTCATGATGCCGACACCGGTTCCGCCGGATGTGCGACTGATCGGCGAGCGACACTGCCCGAAGTGCGGGTACACGTTTACCGCGGTCGGGACGGGCGACGGGCGGCCGGCGTCCGATCCCACGCCGGGCGATTTCACCGTGTGCATGAAATGTATCGCCGTCCTGGTGTTTGATTCGTCGATGGCGTTGCGCGAATTGACGACGGAAGAATTGTGGCGATTGACGCGCGAGGAAGTGCGCGACCTGTCGAACATGAAGGGCCGGATTGCCTACATGCATCGCGTGTGCGGCCCGCCCGGCGGCCCGGTCCCGCCGATGCAGGAATCATGAGCGACCAGACCGCGACGCCGCCGCCGCCCGACGTGGCCCTGATTGCGCCGCGCACGTGCCCGGTCTGTACGTACACGTTTTCGGCCGCCGGAAAGGGCGACCAGTCGATTGCAACGGCGCCGCCGCACCCTGGCGATTATGCGGTGTGTATGTGCTGCGCGGTCGTATTGCTCTTCACGGAGACCACGACGATGCGTGTCATGAGCAACGCCGAATGGCTGCGGCTGCCGCGCGAGATGCGCACGCAGCTCACGGAGATGCGCGAGCGGATCAAGACGCTGCCCAAGGATCTGGCGGCGCTATGAGAACCAGACAGCAGCGGCGCAACCAGGCGCGGGCAGACGCGAAACGTGAAAGCCGGCGCCAGCAGTTTGATCGCATCCACGGTGAAGTACTCGCGGCGAAGAGCATCCGGCACATGTGGCTGACGTACGCGTCGAACCGCCTCACGCCGTACGGCATCGACATCACCGACGCCAGCGTGCGCGCGACGCTTGAACCGGCGTTCTACGCGGGCGTCGCGGCGATGTTCGAATTGGTTTATCGGGTCACGCCTGACGACGTCAGTGAAGACGTCGGCGTCGAGATGCTGCAACGGCTGTACGAGGAATTGGAGACCCACAGCCGCGAGAGCCTTTTGGTCGGCAACAAAACGGACGGGTGACGCATGACGTACCGCGAATTCGTGACGCGCATCATCATCGAAGGGATCACCGAACTCGGGATCCCCGCCGACTACTCCGCGACCGAGGCCGACTGCGCGGGCGCGCTCGCCGGCTATCTGGCGTGTCGGGAGTGCGAGAGCGCGCCCGAGCTGGGGATCTTGTTGGCCTTCGCGCGCAATAAGCACGCGGAAGTGATCGCGGCGCCCGTGCCGGATGCGACGGCGTGCGTGTTCGCGGCGCGGTTCGCGCAGTCGGTCGAATGGGTCTGCAATTGCACGAGTGCGTTGCTGTTGAATGAAGGCTTGCAGCCGCTCACGCGCCCGACGTCCCGCGGCATCATGAAATGCTCGGAGCTGCTCGGCGCGGCGCCGGGCGGTGTCCCGGTCGAGCCGCAATGGTTTCTGGATTCGCCGCCGGCTGGCTCGCCGGATTGCCTCTGTTCGTTTTGCGGGTGTCCGATCGTGGTGTCGCAGGTGTTGCCGCTGCGCGCCTGGGATGATCGCCAGCTCGAGATCCGCGCGTGTGCGAAGGATGCGTGTACGCTGGCCTTTCTCAGTGGCGCCTACAGCGTGACGATGGCGAGTCCCTCATGACGGACCTGATCGATCCCACGCGCGTCGGCCGGGGCATCCTGCGCGGCCGGTATGACGTCCTGATTCCGTTGGGGCCGAAGTCGTACGTGCGCGTGACCTCGCGCCGCGATCGATCGATGACGCGGGCCGAGATCATCGCGGCCTTGCGCGCGCTGTGCGATCAGTTTGACGTGAAGGCCGACGAGGAGACGCCCACATGACGAGGCGCTACCTGCGTACCTTTTGCGCGGGGTGTGACGCGTGGTTTCATCGCAATCGGACCGCGTGCCCACAATGCGGCGGCGCCGTCGCGCTGCGCACGTTTCCGCCCGCGTCGGCCGACACGCCGATTGTGGCCGGCGATGCCTTACGACCAGGTCGCGCGGCCGAGTGGTGAGGATGGACACGCGCCATCGACAGGACGCGTTGCCGATGGCGTTCGGTCTGTTGTCTGTGTTGCAGTGGGCGCGGGGACGCTATGCGCAGTGTGTGCGCGACGCGCGCCGCAGTGCAGGCGAGGAGTCGCGCGCCTGGCTCGAGGACGCGCGGTATTTTGATGCGCTGGTGCGGCAATTGGAAGGAAGCGAGGGCGTGATGGCGAGTACGACGGTCCGGATGGGACAAGCGGTCGTGTTGGTGCGCGAGGATGGGTACGCGCGCGATGCGCTCGTGCTGACATGGCGCGTTGAGCCGGGCGGATCGCCCGACCAGCAGCCGACGCTGGATTGTCTCGTGGTGAATGATCAGGGCACGATCGAGACACACGCGCACGTGCGACATACCACCGAGGCGGCGCCGATGACGACGGCGTGGCGTCGCACGAGCGATCACAGAACCACTGGCGAATTTCAGTACGAGTCGGCGCGGTGACCGCCGTGACGAAACAAGGCGCGGTCGACACCGCCCGAGGCATGGTCGACCGTTTCGGCAAGTCGATGGTCGTCTATCGCCTCGACGCGTGGCCGGCCGACGTGTACGGCGTGATCGCGCAGGATCGCGGGTTACCGCCCGAGGCGCGCGTCTTCGCGACGATCGCGCCTGAAGGCGTGACGCCGATCAAGGGCCAAGGTGTGTTGTTTTGACGACCGCGATCGAGCCGGCCGATTGGCAGATCGAAGCACGGTGCTGTTGGTGTCGGAAGCCGTTCGTGCTCGAGGATATTTTAGGTCGCGGCTTTTGGATCTGTGAGACGCCGTCGTGTTTCGATCGCCAATGTCGCTGGGCGATCTTCGACGTCGACGGCGGCCTGTTCCATCTCCCCACACCCAAACAAGTCGAGCTAGAAGAGGCGGTGGAATCGCAACGGTACCGACACATTCTGCTCGGGGGCAGCCGCGGGGGTTCCAAGAGCACAGGCCTGCGACGGCTCGCGTATCGGTACTGCATGAAGTATGCGGATTTCACGGCCGTGCTCTTGCGGCGCACGTTCCCCGACCTCGAGAAAGACCATCTCTTGAAGGCCGCTAAGGAAGTGAAGCGGATCGGCGCGAAGCTCGCGAGCCGGCGCATCACGTGGGAACACAACGATTCGCAGCTCGCCTTCAATCACTGCCAGGACGACGACGATTGGAAAAACTACGTCGGCGCCGAAGCGGATCTCTTGATCTTCGATCAGTTCGAAATGTTCACCGAGCGCCAAGCGACGGAGATCCCGGCCATGGTCGGCCGTATGCGCCGTGATGGCTGGCGCGGCGTCGTGCTGTACGGCGAAAACCCCGGCGGGCCGCTCGCCGACTACATCGACGAAGTGTTGATCTCGAAAACGCGCGGGCACATGCTCACGCCGACCGGTGAACGGAAGTACCCCGCCTACGATCCTGATCAACATCTATTTATTCCGACGTCGGTCGAGGATAACCCGTGGATTGACGAAGAGTACGCGCAGTTCTTGATGGCGCTCGAGCCCGCGCAGCGCGCGCGGTACCGGTGGGGCCGGCGCGATGTGTTTCCCGGCCAATACTTCCCCGAATTCATCACGGCGGATCGCGTCCAGCGCTTGACGGTGTCGCCGGATCTGCCGCGCGTCGGCGGCCTGCATTGGGGATTTTTTCGGCCGGGGATTTTCGTGTGGGCGGTCGTGTTGCCGGATGGTCGGCTGTACGTCGAACGCGAGCATGTGTTCTCCGAGCAGCTCGCGGGCGACGTGGCGAAGGACATCGCGGCCGTCAACGTCGAGAAGCACTGGACGTTCGTCTCCGTCTGGGGCAATCCGCCGAGCGATGTGCCCGAGGGGCAGAACGGGGAGGATGTCTTCGAGACGTTTCGCACGCGCGGCGTGCCGGCCGTGCGCTCCGATCACGATCGCGTGACCGGCTTTCTTCGACTGCGCGCGTGGTTCAAGCCGATGGTCATCGACGCCGTGGCGCAAGCGGGCTTGATCATCAGTCCGGACTGTCCGCGGCTGCTCAAGACGATCCCGGCGCTGTTGCAGGACGACGCCAACGAAGAGGATTGCTTGAAAACGGGGCCGGAACAGGGCGCGAACGCGTTGCGCTACATCGTGATGTCGCGGCCCGCGGCGCCGGAACTGGCGGCGCCGCAGATCGGGCGCGATCTGTCGACGCTGCCGGCGAAGGTCGCGGACGACATTCAGCGCATGCGCGGCTATGACGCGGACGACGCGCGCGGGGATGAGTTACGGCCGGGCGATCGTGGCTGGCCGTTCGGGGTGGATTGGGCCGCGTCCGCGTCGATTGTGGACTGACGATGATGAGTACTCCCGACGACGATCGGCCGTTCGCGATCGATGAGTACGTGATCTTGACCGCGCACGGGTATTCGACGCTCGCGCGTGTCGTCGTCGTCACGCCGCCGGGCTCGCTCGTACTGGAACTCTCGCACGGGCTGAGCGGTGCGTCACCGTCGCCGCTCTCACTGAGCGTCGTGCGCCGTCCTGATGGCGCCTGGTTTGAGATCATCAATCAGCGTCCCGTGACGATTGAGCGGATCGCGACGGCACCCGAGATGACCCTGACCACACTGCGCGCCCGGCTGGATGCGGCCTGCGGGCGCGTCGAGAGCGTCACGGCCAATCTCGGGGATGGGTCGGGCTGCGCAGTAGTCTCGTATCCACTGCGGGCCGACCACTGGTTGTACGCCAGACTCCCCAACGACCAGTACGAGGCGCCGCCGATGCCGTTTCGCATGGGCGTGAACGATCCGCTGTGTCGGACGGCGCACGAAGCGGCGCGTGCGGCGGCCAAGTACGCGATTCGGTCGGCGACCGACTGCGGCCGGATCATCGACTTTGATCCGGATGCGCTGGTACAGAATTTTCTCGTGGGGCTCTTTGGGTATCACACCGCGGACGGGTTGTCGGGCGATGCGTTCGCGAATCCAAAACACGGCACGCCGGTCTTGCGCGTGCAGCTCGCGAGCGCGCCGACCTGGACGACGCGGCTGGCGGCCTGGTGGCGACGATGACGGATCCGCTCGAGCCGTTGACGCCCGCGGACTGGCAGGCCCTCGCGCGCGTGCTCACTGACGGGGGTGTGGGCAGTCTCGGCCCTGGCACCGGGATGGCAATTGTGTGCGTGCGTGACGCGGTCCTGGCGCTGTTGGCGCGCAGGCCGGATGTGTTCCCCGAGCGCGCGTGGCTCGTCAGCTATGCCCGCGCGTTGCATCTCGTCGCGATGTGCTCTGTTCACCATCAAGCGATCGTGCTGGATGCGCTCGAGGCGTTGATTACCGAGGCGCGATCATGAGACCGAAGCAAACGCCGCGGATCACCTACTCGCCGCTCGTGCGCCGTTGGTTTGTCGTCACGCGCTACATCGAGAAGACCACACCAGTCGGGAAGCGCCGCTACCTCGTGGCGCGCGAAAAATTCGATGTCACCGACCAAATGCAGGCCATTCTGGCGAAGACGTCGCGCGCGGCGGTCACACGCGCGGCCGTGCGGGTGGAACTATGAAACAGAGTACCGGGGCCGTCGTCGCCGCCGCCGAACGCGACTACGAAGCGCATCGCGCGGAGATGATCTTCGCTGGATCGGACGGCGACGCGACGCGCGCCCTCTACAACGAACTCGCGGGCTGCGGGCCGCTCGGGTTCGTCGCGATCCAGCTCTTTCGTGCGCAGAAGTGCTCGGCGCGCGCGAAGGTGTATCACCGGGGCCACTACTCGACGCTGGCGTACGGCCGCAAGAATTGGTCGCTCGAGCAATTGACGACGTTGCTCATGACGACGAACGCGCAGGGCGATGTCTGGGGGTGTGGGCATCCGGATCCGACCGCGCGCGATCCGTGGGTGTTGCGGATCGTGCTGCCGTTGCCGCAGGGGCCGGTGACTGTGACCACGACCCACGCGCTCCCGTATCCGTGGGGCTGGGGCGTGGACGCGGCGAACGAGCGCTATCCGTGGGTGCTCTACGTCGATCTGCCGCACGGGCAAGTGAGTTTCCATGCGGTGACCCGCGGGCTCGGGCCCGATTATGCCGGCGCGTGGGATGGTATCGTGGACGCATCGACCGGTCGGATCTTGCGGTTTGTTAACACGGTGCTGGCGGTGCCGTCGCCGCCGCTGACGTTGGTCCCGGCGCTCGCGGAGACGTCTCATGAACCTGATCACGAAGCGCGAAGTACTCGAGGCCGCCGCCCGCAACGAAGGGTGCTTAGGACGAAGCGATCCCGATGAGCCCGTCTTCGTCCTCGTGGCGCGTGACATTCTGTCCGCCGATAAAGTGCGCGGATGGGCGCTGGAGCTGGCGGCCCGTGACGGGCCACACGGCAAGGTGGCCGGCGCGTACGCCATCGCGGACGCGATGGAATTGTGGCGCGCGCGGCACGGTGGCGGGAAAGTGCCCGATTGACAGGGGCAGCCATGGGACATCGGTGGACCGCGCGCCTCGCGTGGGCGTGCGTCGCGGGCGAGCTGGCGTGGATCGCCTACGCCGGGATTCAACTGCTCGTGATGCTCACGGCGGCGCGTGTCCCGTGACGCTCACGGATGATCTCGACGTCGTGATGCGCTTGCACGAGTGCCGCCAGACGTTGCGCTTTCTCCATGGCGCGGACTATGACCGCTTGATCCAACCCTGGCGCGCGATCCTGCTCGCGCCGCCGGCCCGTCCACGGGCGACCATCCTTGCGCACGCGCTGGCCATTGCGCAGGCCGAATTTCACGACGGCAGCGAGACGCACGCGCACGCGACCCTCTGGCTGATGGCGGCGGCCGTGGATCTGATCCTCGCGCAACCCCACGACGAGGGGGGTGTATGCTGAGTCGCCGTGGACGTCCCGCATGGGCTCTTGATGTGTGCGTTCGTCGTGTTGTTCCTCGCGATCGCGGTGGACAATTCTCAGGCGAAGCGCATTTTGTGGACGGTCGGCGTCCTGGTGCTCGCCCTCGCGCTCTGGCGCGCGTGGGGCGTGCATCTCTTTGACCTGTCGAATTTGAGTGCGATTTAGCGATGGGGAGTGAGACGCCATGGGCTTACTGCAACTGCTCTTCCTGTGTGGTGGCGTCGTCCTGTTGATCGCCGCGGCGATCTGGGTGATTGACTACCTGGCGCCCGAGCATCCGACAATCATCGATCGCTTGTTGTGGGTACTCGCCGCCGTGATCGTCGCGTTTACGATCTGGCGCGCGCTCGGGGGCCACGACATCGCGATTCCGAAAGTGCTGTGACCGATGTGGATTGCTCACGCCGAACTGGCCGCGCTGCGCGCCGACCTGATCGAGCAACGCACACGCGCGACCGTGTTGAGCGAACAAGCCGCGACGCATCGCACGCAGACCGCCTTTCTGATCGCGCGGATCAATCAGCTCGAGAAAGAGCGCGCGATCATGGTGCGCCATATCACGAAGCTCGAGATTCCGATCCCCGAGCTGGCGGCCGTGCCGGCGCCCGCGCTCGATCAGGCGGCCGTGCTCTCGGCGATGGGCTCGGCGCTCTTTGAGGATATGGGCGATGACGCCGCCCGCCAGCAAGGCGTGACTTGGAATGCGGCCGGCACGGTCGAGTACCGCGACGAGCCCGACACCACGCGGGCGAAAGGGTAACGCTCCCCATGGCCGACTTAGCTCCACTGACGCCGCCGCCGTCCACGCTGCTCGCGAATCTCCCGCGCGCGGGCAACATCGTGACCACGTCGTCGAATGCCGAACGGACGCAACTGATCGACGGGTTCAAGCGCTTCAAAAAAGAATGTTTCGCGGACCGCTGGATTTTCGAGCGGCAATGGACGCGGATCATTCACTACCTGAACGGCCGCCAATGGCTCGCGCCGTATTCGCGCACGGAAGGCTGGCGCGATGCGCGCCTGGCGCGCGGCATTCCGAAGCCGGTCACGAACAAGGCCACCGAAATCGACGCCACGATTCGCGCGATGTTTGCGACGGCCGATCTCGGCGTCGACTGCCGGCCGGCGTCTCGCGATCCGCGCGACCTGGTGACCGCCGGCATCGCGGATGATCTCGTCCCGCTGCTGCACGACGTGCATGACATGACGGACGTGATGGACGAATTTGATTATTGGTTCGTCAATCTCGGCACCGCGTGTCTCCACACCGCGTGGGATAAGTCCGCGATCAGTGGCTTGTATCGGTTGCCGTGGGAACACTGCACGGCGTGCCAATTGGAAGTGACCAGCGACTTTATCGCCGAGGCCGGGCAGAAGTGCCCGCGGTGCGGCAAGTCGGATTTCACGCCGGCCGTCGACGCGCAAGGGCAACCGCGGTTCGATGTGCTGTCGAAGGGCAGTGCGGTGACGACGGCGCTATCCCCGCTGGAAATTGCCTTCCCGCTCATTCACGCGCGCTGGAAGGATATTCCCGGCCTGATTCGCTTGCGCTGGCGGGACAAGCGGTACTACGAAGAGCACGCCGAGCTGAAAAAGTACGTCGAGCAGATTCGATGGACGCGGCTGGCGGGCGAACGTTCGTTGCAGATTTTCAAGTCGATCCCGTTTCAGAACGATCTCGGCAACGCGGCGAGCATGGCGGCCACGGCCGGCGAAAGCGACGGCGTGGCGGAATTCGAATGGTGGATGCGGCCGACGCCGGAACATCCAGACGGGCTCGTCGCGCGTTTCGTCGGCGACGCCGAGCCGATCGCCATCGAATGCGAATCGGAAGGGCTGCCGGGCCCGCTGCCGTACCACAACGCGGCGGGGAATCCGTTATGGACGTTTTCGCTCGGGCGCTACAAAAGCGTGGGCGGGCGCGTCGTAGGCTCGGGCATTCACGATACGGTGATTCAAAAATACGATCAGCTCAACCGCTTGGATTCCCTCGTCGAGATGATCATCACGCGCACGGCGTCGCCGCAATGGATGGTCCCCAAGGGCGCCGAAGTGCAATGGTTGGGCGACTCGCCAGGGCTCGCGGGATTGATCCTGCAATGGAACGCGCAATTAGCCGGGACCGCGGGGCGCCCTGAACGCGTGCCCGGCATGGGGCCCGATCGATCGTTCTACCAACTGCGGCAACAGCTCTTGGGGGATATCGATCAACTCAGTGGCGTCTACGACGTCTTGAAAGGCGCGAAGCCGCCAGGCGTCGAGGCGTTCTCGGCGATGCAACTACTCGTCGAACGGGGCGAAGCCCGCTTCGCGCGCCCGTTTGCGGCCCGTGGCCATTGCTATCGTGAATGGGCCGGCTTCGCCCTCGAGCTGGAGCGCGAGTACGGCCCGACCGAACGCACGTACGCGGTGATGACGCCGGCTCGTGAGTACGCGTTCAAGACGTTCAAAAAGGCGGACCTGTCCGGCGCCGTGCGGATGCTCATCGAGGATGGCACCGGCAAACCAAAAACCGCGCTCGGCATGCGCGCGATGGTGGAGCATCTCTCGCAGCTCAAATTGCTGGACGCGAACAACAGCGATCAGCGCTACGCGATTTTCCGGAAGTTCGGCGCCATCGATCTCATTCCGACCGATGACATTCAAGTCCAATGCGCCTTGCGGCGGCAAGAGGCCTTCGAACGCTGGATGACGGACGGCAGCTACAAGGCGGCGACGGCGCAGCTCACCGCCGATCCGGCCTACGACGTCACGCGCGAATTCAGCTATCCGTTGCAGTGGCAACGCTGGTATGACCCGGCCGTCGCGCGTCAGGAATTTTTGAAGTGGGTCAACGGCGACACGTTGCAGGATTTGCGGAAGCAATTCAAAGGCGCGTTCGATGGGCTCTTGACGGCGCATCTCATGGAAATCGATCTGGCCCTCGCGCAGCGCGCGCAAGGTGCGATCGATCCCGGTGGCGTCGTCGACCTGACGACGTCGCCCGCGCCTGGGGCCGGGGCGACGCCGCCGGCAGCCGGCGCCGCGGCGCCGCCGCAGCCGGCCGGCTCGGCGCGCAGCATGGCGAACAGCAATCAGAATTCCGGCGCCGTGCAGTCGCTCCCCGGCGGGCCGGCCATGAATGGGAATCAGGCGCCACTATGACGGCCGAGGGGCATCCATGAGTTTTCCGTATTTCGACCTGGTGATGCGCGCACACGATGAGCTGCTCTCAGCCGGCCTGATTGCGACGCGCACCGACCAAGCGGATCTCGAGCACGACAAAGGGTTATTGACCCGGCGGGCCGGCTTCTACGCGTACCAGGTGGACCCGTCGATCGGGCTCTTGGAAAAGACCAGCGGCAACAACGCCTTGGGCTACTCCGTCGATGTGCTGGTGCGTCGTGACGGGACGTTTTGGGATATCGCGACGGATCGCGCCGGACGCGCGATGCCCGTCAACAGTGCCGCGTCTGGACCGGATCCCGAGATGGCCGCGCGCTGGCGCACGCCGACCGCCGGCCTGGCGCAGCTCGGCGACACGCCGCCGGACGTTCCCGAACGGCCGCCGATCGCTGATCGCAGTGAGGCGGTGTTTTATGCGCCGGTCACGCTAACCGAGACGGCGCGCGTCATGGGCACGATCGTGCCGCAACCGGATGGCTTCGTCGTGTTGATCACGTCCAAGGGCGATATCATCAGCCCGCAAGAGGATGGACGCATCGAATTGCGTCAGACGGTCGGCCGCTGGGAACTCGCCCGCCGCGTCGGGCCGATGCTTCTCCGCTACGACGGCACGGGCCGAACGTTTTGGGTTGAACTCACACCGCGCGATCTCTGACACCCGGCCGTGACGCGACCCATACTCCACATCAACGCGATCCCCGAAGACGAGCAGATTGCCACGATGGGCCAGATGGCGGCGGACGGGCGGACCGTGGGCTTTTTCGTCGACGACGACGCCAAGGCCGATCGCTATCTCGAGAAGCTGCAAGCCGGCTATGCCGTGCGCGTGATCAGCCGCGGGCCGTGGCCCGGCGGGATCGTGTTCTGCCGCATCGGTCCGCGGCTGAACTAACTCACCTGTTCCACGACGAAATGCGGGATGCCGCCGTCGGTGATTTTCACCAGCGCGGGCACGGCCGTGCTCTTCGCGATGCGCTGCCAGGTCTGAACGATCCACGTCATCAGCGCTTCGATCGGCTGGCCGGCCGTCTCGGGCCCGTTGAACGACGCGGAGATATGCACGACCGTTTTCCCGTTCGGGTGCAGCTCGCGCGAGAGGATCAACCGCAAGCCGTCATCGGTGTCGAAGACGTGCGTCGGATCCTTCGACGGTGGCGGTAGATGCCCATGCAGGATGTCGACCGCGGAGATCAGCTCCTTGACCGCGGCCGGATACCGGTATTGCAGCACGTGCAGGGGTTGCGGGTTGATCGGCACGGTCGGCCGTTTACTCGAGGGGATCGGGGGCACTTGCGCAGTATAACGATTCAAGAACCGCGCCAACTGTGCTCTTTGTGCTAGAGTCCGATTTTCGGTCGGAGCGGCCCATTCTCCGATACCAAGGGCCTACGGAGCGGCTCATCTCCGATATCAACGGGCCAAGGACACCCCGACATGCGTTTCTCACTGGTTTCGTTCGTCTTCACGCAAAGTCCCTCGGGGCTCTTGCATGATGCCGCACCTGGCGCGACAGACCAGGGCTCTACGTCGGGCCAGGCGTCGACCGCCGCCGGCTCGTCGACAACCGCCGCGTCCACCACCACGCCCCCCCCCACACCAGGCCAATCGACGACGACGCCGCCAGCCGGCGACGCGACGACCACGCCCGCGAGCGCGACAGCTCGCCCTGGTGGCGCGGCGGGTGACGCGTGGACGCCGCCCACGAAAGAAGTGTGGACGGCGACGGAACAGGCGCGGCGGGCAGCGATCGCCCGCACCCGAAAGCTTGAAAGTGACCTGGCCACGGAGCGACAGCGTGTGCAGGCCCTTTCCGGCGTGCAGCCGACCAAACCGGAAGAGGCCGAAAAGCAAGCCGTTGCCGACGCCTTTTTCGCCTTGTTCCCCCAGTTCCAATTGTTCAAAGATCCGGCGGTCGCCGACCGGCTCTCGAAACTGCTGGAGCGGAGTGACGAGATTTCACACGCCAGTGATGCCGTGTGGGATGGGCTGACACGCCGAACGCTCGATAGCATCGCCTCGAAATTCGCCGACGAAACCGGCGTCGACCTCGCGGACATCACCGACCGTGATCGCCGCGAACTCGCCGCGTTGTTCTTCCAGCTCGCGCAGGATGATCCGCAAGGATTTCAAACCCGCTACGAACGCGAAGATCCTAAACTCGTCGATGAATTCCTCGCGCGTCTTAAGACGCGCTACTTCGATCCGATTCGTCGGCGTGAGGCGGCCGGATTCGTGCGTGGTCAACCGCGCGTGCCGAACACGGGATCATCCAGACCCGTTGTGACGACACCGCCCAAAATCGATTACAACGATCGAGAAGCGGTTGAAGACGCGGCCGTGAACTACCTGAAGGAACGCGGCCACTTGCAACAGGCGTGATCTTCGACCGCTCCCCGAGGGGGAGTGACCATGCGATTAGGGCTCGGGGCGTTTTACGCCATGCTGGTGCAGAGTCCGGACGGCCTGCTGCACATGGCTTCGGACACAGCCACCGAAGACGGCTTGCTGAAGGACATCTACGAGAAGCGGATCGCGGAAGGCGTTTCCAACAAGTTCCCACTGAAGGACAATTTCAAAGCCAAGCCGTCGCCCTGGAACGGGGGCCGCGGGCTGAAGTGGGACATCCACACCGAACGCAACAACTCGCCCATGGCCGTCGCCCAAGACGGCGCCTTTCCTGAAGGCGATCAGCAAGGGTATCTCGAGGGGTTCATCACCCAGAAGAAGATCATGGCGCGGTGGCGCACCACCGACGAGCAGCTCACCGACACCGAATCGAGCGAAGGCGCGTACCGCTCGAGCCGCACGGAAAACATGGAACGGCTCATCGACGATATTTCCTATCGCGAAGAGTTTTACATGGGCACGGACGGCCGGGGGATCTTCGCGCTCATCAACGAAGCGAGCCCGTCTGCGGATAACACGCTGGAGCTGGATTCGCCGGGCGCGATCGCGGGGGCCAACTTCGGCAACCGATTCATCAAAGCCAAGATGTACTTGGCGGCGGTCAATCCGGCGACGGGCACGCTGCGCGCCGGCATCACGCGCGTGCAGGCCACGAACGACGACGGGACCGACGTCACGGCGAATATGTCCGGCCTCTCGACGTGGGCCGACAATGACTACATCGTCCAAGCGGCGAATCCGGACGTGATCGAAACGACCGACACCGCGTATGAACATGCGCCGTGGGGGTTGCCCGCGCTGATCGATGACGGTACCTACCGCGACAACTACTACGGTGTGCAGCGCTCGCGCGCGTCGTCGCACAAGTCGTACGTGGTGCCCGCGGTCGGCCCGCTGTCGTTCGATCTGCTGCAACGCGTGTCGGATGTGGTTAACCAAAAACTCGACGGTGAAATTACCGCCATTTGGTGTCATCACTCGATCCGCCGGCTGTACATCCTGCTCACGCAAGGCGATCGCCGCTACATCGGCGCCGACTTGAAATCGCCGGACGGCGGCACCGTGGCGTTTCAACAGAAGGACTTGACCATGGGCGCGGTCAAGCTCAAAGCGCTCAAGACGGCGCCGCTCGCGCAGATGTACCTCATCGACGAGGCGGGCGCCGACTTCGTGCGCTACAGCAGCGAGGATGGCAAGTGGGTCGCCGGCAAGAGCGGCGAAATTCTCGTCCGCTCGGGCACCGGCCGAGCGGCCCGTCACGCGTGGGAAGCCTGGTACTTCAAACGGTACAACCTGTTCGCGCGCAATCCGGGGAAGTGTGCGCGCCTCGACGGGATCACCGGTCAAACCCTCGTCGTCGTTCGCAACGAATAACCGCTATCCCCAAGAGGGCGGGCGTCGGCCGCGCGTCTAGGTAGACGCGCGATCGACGCTCGGCCCGTTGGTGTGGAGATCGTATGCCGCTGCAAGAGTCCGTCACGCTCATCAATCGCACGTCGCAGACGTTGAAGGTCACCTTCGACGGCACGGATATTCCGATCAAGCCGGGCAAAAATTACGGGTTCCCGGCGGTCGCCGTCTCGTACGCGAAGGGCCAGAATCCCGTGCGGGGCTCGCGGCACCCGTACAGCCCGACTTCGTTCGATTCGCTCGTGGCGGTCGAAGGCACGAAGGACGACACGTCGCCGCTCGAGGCGCTGTCGGACGCCACCGTCGAATTATTCGACCGCTCAAAAATGGGGGGGCTCGCGAGTCAAGCGGTGGCGATGCCGGGATCCCCGATCACCGCTTGGGAAGCGCTGGAGGGGACGAAGCCGATCGACGGGGAAGCGCTGGCGGCGGACCACTAACCCATGCGCCCGCTACCCAACTACGTCGCCGATCGAAATCCGTTTCATCTCGCAAAGCCGCCGACCTGGTGGCTAAGCGGGATGCTTAGATTCGATCCGGATCTCGTCCTGATTCCGTCGCGCTGTAAACCGCTCTTCGTGCTCGGGCGGCGCCGCCGGCTGTCGCAGCCGCTCGGCGCCGTGATCGATCGCAAGCTACGCCTCGACGATCCGGCGCACACCGGGCACGCGGCGATGTGCGACGCGTACGGCCTGGTGGTCGTGACGACGGTGTTCGTGGCCGGTGACTGGACGACGAGCAATTTGCAAGTCTTCCTCGACGAACTGACGCGCCGCGACACGTGGCGGCGTGACGGACCGCTCGACGAGTCCGGCCAACGCGCCGCGCTTTTTGAAGGGGGGTCCAAGCTCGCGAAAGAGATCGACGAACACGACATCTCCGAGCGCGCGAAGCTCGATCGGAATGAGCGTGAGAAAACCTGGCACGCGACGGGCGACGCGTGGCGATCCCGCCAGGCGCGCACAGGCAGCCGCGTTCTCAATGCGGGCTCGCCCTCACCGCGTGGCCTGATCGCCACGCCTTCACCGATGCCGGCGCCACGCGGCCGGCTGATTGGAGTCTGACACCATGCGAAGTTTGCTGCGATCCATTGCGGGGTTTGTGCTGCTGGCGCTCGGCGCGGTCTTCGGGATGCCCGTCGCGTTCGGCGCGGTCCTGACCACGGAAACGCCCGTCACGATGTGGGACAAGGTGGATGCCCGCCTCAGTCGCGCGACGCCGTGCGCGCAGATTCTCTTTCGGGGCTTCAAGACGTGGTGCATGCAACATCTGAAGGGCATCAATCTGCAATTGCTGGATATCGCCGACTTGACCGGGTTCACGAACCCGCTCGACGGCGTCGTGCGCGTGTACGCGGTGTACGTGAAGAAACAGAACACGGGCACCGACGCGTTTTTCAAGATCTTCGACAATGCGACGAACGATGCCACCGTGGCCGATGCGCGCGTGGGCATTGCGCTGCTCGACGCCAACCAAGAGCAGATATTGATCTTCCCCGATGGGCTCGCGCTCGCAGCCGGCGTCGTGATCGGCGCGTACACCGCGTTTATCGGCGCGAACGCCACGACCGCGTCGACGGCGGGCGACGGGCCGAACGGATTCATGCTCGTTGGATAGTCCGCGCGCCAACGTGGGGAGGGTCCGACGATGACAGAGTATCGGCGCTATCAGGACGCGTACGGCCCGCTCTTCGCCGACGTCGTCGCCGTGGCAGGGACGCAGAATTACAACGGCGTCCTGGTGCCGCGCGATGCGAATCACACGATCTACGTGCAACGCATCGTCGGCGCGATCACCACGCATAGCGACGGCAAGAGCTGGACGTTTCAGGACACGGCGGGGACGCCCGTGCCGATTCACACGTACGGGGACGAAGTGGTCGCCGACGTGATTCAGCCGGGGCTCTCCGTCGACTTCGGGCCGCGTGGCACGCCGTTGACACAAGGCGCGAGCCTCGACATCCGAGGCAGTGCGGCCGGGCTCGCCGGCCGCATTCACATCGAGGCGTATCAAAAACTGACCGGTGTCGGAGTGCCCGCGTGACGCAGATCGCGCGGTCGCCGTGGGTCGACGAAGATCCGGATGCGGGGGTCGAAGGGACCATCATCGACAACGCCGCGAAGGAACGCCTGTACGACGAAATCGATGAGGCGTTCGCGGTCCAAGACGCGCGCATCGACGAGATCGTGGCGGCGGAAACCGGGCCGCCGGGGGCGACGGGCGCGCAAGGGCCGCAGGGCGCGACCGGCGCGCAAGGGCCGCAGGGTGTGCAAGGGCCACAGGGCCCGCAAGGCGTGCCCGGCGCCGAAGGGCCGACCGGCGCGACCGGTGCGACCGGCGCGACCGGCGCCAAGGGCGACAAGGGCGACAAGGGCGACATCGGCCTGACGGGACCGGCGGGGCCCATCGGCCCGACCGGGCTCACCGGTCCCTCTGGGCCGGCGGGCGCGAACGGGGCGCCAGGTGCCGCGGGCGCACCCGGCGCACCCGGCGCACAGGGCGCGGCCGGCGCGACGGGCGCCACGGGGCCAACCGGCGCCAGCGGCACGGGCGCGGGCACCGTCACGGCGACGACGGGCGCGCTCGTCGGCACGCACCTGGTGCTCGGCGAGAGCACGAGCGATATTCGGACGCTGACGGCAGTCGGGACCGAGCATCAGGTCTTGCACGGCAACGTCAGCGGCGATCCGTCCTTCGGCCCGGTCGACCTCTCCACCGAAGTCACGGGCGTGCTGCAAGCGGCGCAAGAACCCGCGCACACCGGAGACGTCACCAACGCGGCGGGCTCACTCGCGCTCGCGATCGGCGCCGGCAAAGTGACGAACGCGATGTTGGCCGGCGCGATCGCGGCGAGCAAATTGATCGGCACGGATCTGGCGCTCACCGAATCGCAGATCACCAACCTCGTATCGGATCTCGCGGCGCTCGTCGCCGCGATCGCGCTCAAGGCGCCGCTCGCGTCGCCTGCGCTCACCGGGACGCCGACCGCGCCCACGGCCACGGCCGGCACCAACACGACGCAGCTCGCAACGACCGCGTTCGCCAACGCTGTCACGATTCCGGAAAGTCAGGTCACCTCGCTCGTCAGCGATCTCGCGGCCAAGGCGCCGCTCGCGTCGCCTGCGCTCACCGGCACGCCGAGCGCGCCCACGGCCGCGCCAGGGACCAACAGCACGCAGCTCGCGACGACCGCGTTCGTCGCCGCCGTCAATGCGTTGCTCGCGCCGCTCGCGTCGCCCGCGTTGACGGGCACGCCGACCGCGCCCACGGCCGCGCCAGGGACCAACACGACGCAGCTCGCGACGACCGCGTTCGTCACGGCCGTGCAAGCGTTGCTGGCGCCGCTCGCGTCGCCCGCGTTGACGGGCGTGCCGACCGCGCCCACGGCCTCGGTCGGCACCAACACGACGCAGCTCGCGACGACCGCGTTCGTGGCGGCGAGTGGCACCGTCGATGTCGGCGTCTGCGAAGGGCGCTTGACGCTGACGAGCGGCACGCCCGTGACGTCCGCCGACGTGGTCGGCGCGACCTCGATCAAGTGGACGCCGTATCTCGGGAAGTACATCGCGCTCTACGACGGCGCGTCCGCCTGGGTGCTGCGGGCGTTCGCGGAAACCTCGCTGGCGCTCGGCACGCTCACGGCCGCCCTGCCGTACGATGTCTTCGCCTACGACAACGCCGGCACGCTGGCGCTGGAGCTGCTCGCGTGGTCATCGGCCACGGCCCGCGCCACGGCGCTCGTCCTTCAAGATGGCGTGCTCGTCAAAACGGGCGCGACCACCCGCCGCTATCTGGGGACGTTTTACACGACGAGCACGACGACGACCGAAGATTCGCTCACGAAGCGGTACGTGTGGAACTTCTACAACCGGGTGCGGCGTCCCTTGAGTCGCTCGGTCGCCGATGCCGGGAACTGGACCTACACGACGGCCGTGCTGCGGCAAATGAACGCGAACGCCGCGAACCAATTTGAAGTCGTCGTCGGCTGGCCTGATGCCACTATCTCGCTCGTGATGACGACCCTCAACAGCAATTCGAGCGGCGGCGCGCTGACGGAATTGGTCATCGGGGAGGACGGCGCCAACTATGCGTCGGCCGGCGGCCAGATTGCGGTCGGCCCGGCCGCCAACGTGATGCAAGCCATGCTCGCGCATCTGTGCAAGATCGTGCCCTTGGGCCGTCATACCTACGTGTTCTGCGAGTACTCGGGCGCCACGGGGACGACGACGTGGTACGGCAACAACTATCGCGCGGGGTGCAGTGGCAGCGTCGACGGGTAGAGAGGACCATGCTTCCAGAGAAGATACCGGCGCTCGTCGACCAAGCCTTGCGCGCGGCGGGGATCCCGATCGTCGGCGTGACGATCAATGACCCCGCGAACCGGGGTACCTGGCGCGTCACGTTTGACCCGAGCGCCACGCCCGCGCAGATCACGCAGGGCAACGCGCTGCTGGCGACGGTCGCCATCGACGCGACGGGCCTGCACGCGCAGGATCAAAAGGACGCGCAGGGGGAGATCGATGCGATTCCGATCGTGACGAAGGCGATCGTGCTCGCCCTCGTGGATCAACTCAACGTCATTCGGGCCGCGTTGCCGACCCCGCTCGCGCCGATCACGCCCGCGCAAGCGATCGCCGCCATTCGGGCCAAGGCAGGGACCCTGTGACGACGCCGGCCCGCGCCGGGCTCGCGCGCGCCGGCAGTACCCGATCGGCGCTGTTGTCCGGCAGCTCCTCAAGCGGGACATCCGGCGCGACCTTGCGATCGTTGATTCTCATCGTGCGCGATCGCATCCTCGAGACGTTGGCGCTCGTGACGCCGGGCCCGCCGCTCGTCTCGCCGCAACGCGCGACCGGCACGACGACGTACGCGTATCGCGTCGTGGCGCTCAATGCGACGGGCCACAGTGCGAGCAGCGATGAAGGCGTGACGGCGCTCGGGGCGGCCGACCTCAATACGCTGGGCTTCGTGCGGCTCACGTGGACGGCCGTGCCGCGGGCGTCGGGCTATGCGATCTATCGCACGCAGGGCGGCGACACCGCCGGGCTGATTGCGACGCTGGGCCCGGTGACGAGCTTCGACGATCGCGGGAGTGTCGGCGATGACGCGGCGCCTCCGGCCACCAACACCAGTGGCACGCTCGGCCACTTCTGGACGGATGACGAGCTGCTGCGGATCATGATTCTCGGCGCCAAAGATTTGTGGCGCGCGTTCATCGATCTGCATCAAGACCACTTTTTCACCGACGATTCCACGAGCGTCACGCTGATGGCCGACACGCTGCAATTGTCCGGCGTCCCGAGCAACGTGCATCGCGTGTTGGCGATCGAGCCGCGCGAGGCGGTGGCGCTCACGTTCACGCCGAAGAAATACACGGCGCCGGCCTTTCGTGCGGCGCGCGTCGCGGCGGCCGTGTCGCCGGATGCCGCGTCGACGATTTACTACGAAGTCACCGGGGCCGGGGCGCCGACCGGGGCGCCGACGATCTACACGGCGCCGCGGCTCAACGCGGATCTGCCGGTGCGCCTGGTGTATATCCCCACGCTCAACGGCAGCTTGACGGCGAGCGATCCGAATCCGGTCCCCGGCGAATCCGATGCGGCGCTCGTCGCGTACACGGTCTCGTTTGCGCTCGCCAAGGATCGCGAGGATCGATCGCCGGATCCGAATTGGCTGGCGGTCTATGCGACCGAGAAGCAATCGTGTCTCGTGGCGTCGGCGCCGCGGCAAGAGCAGATCCCGCCGGTTGTGACGGGCATCTTCGATGACATCCTCGGACCCGGCCTGTCGGGCGACGACTGGTGTGACGACTAAGCCCCATGGCGAAGATCGACGTATACAACCTCGGGCTGCGAGGCGTGGTCGTCGACAAGAGCGCCGTCCACACGACGGACGGCGAGCTGCTGCTCGCGCAAAATTGGCAGATTGATTCCGTGGGCGGGCGCGGGGCCATTCGCCGCCGCGATGGCATGGTCGCGTTGAATGCGCTCCCGCTCGCGGGGCCCGTGCTCGGCGGGATCGGCGTGCCGCTGCCGGACCGCTCGACGTTACGCCGCGTGTTCTATCTCGCGCTCAACGACGGCCTGCATGCCTTCCTCGTGTCCGATGACGGCGTGGCGTGGAGTGCGACTTCGACATTCCCCGCGGTTCCGGTGCGTGAAGTGACGCTCGGGGTCGACACGCTGCATCCGGTGTTTGGCGATGCCGCGATGATCTGGCGCGGCGTCGGCGGCACGCTCTACTATCCGGCGAACGACTACGCCAACGGCGGGCCCTCGCTGCCCTCGGTGCATGCGTGGAACAACGCGGAAGACATTCCGATCGCGCGCGTGCCGCCCAACCCGGCCGATGCGGGGAACACGTTCGGCGCGTTCGGGATCACGAGCATCGTGCCGTATGGCGCGACGCAACTACTCGTCGCCGTGGCCGATCGCACGAGTGGCCGCGCCCGCGTGCTGTCGCTCGACATCAAAAACGGCGCGCTCTCGCAGCTCGGCGCGGGCACGGATCTCGCGTCCGGTCACATCATCGGCGGGATCGTCGTGTGGCAAGGGCGCGTGTGGATCGCGGGCGCGAATGTCAGCGCGGGCGGTCCGCTCGTCACGCGGTGGATTCGGCCGGGCGATGCGTCGTGGACGACGGACGATAGTTTCTCGACGACACACGGGTACTGCACAGGCCTCTGCGTTTTCAAGGGCGAGCTGTATCAAAGTTCCGCGGCCGACGCGGGATCGCACGGCTTTATTCGCAAGCGGCGCCAAGCGGCCGGCGGCAGTGCGACGCGCACGACGAGCGTGCTCGGCGGCAGTACGACCGTCGCGATCGGCGGCCCGACCACGGTCGTCGGCGCCGTCGCGGGGGGCGCGGGGGCGATTCCGGTCGCGGACACGGATTTGTTTCTGCTGCTCGTCGGCGCGGCCAGCGTGAGCGGTCAAACGATCAACTACACCGGGCGTACGCTCGCCGTCGTGCCGGCGCCCGTCGTGACGCCCAACTCGGGCGCCGGCATGGGCGCGGGCCAGTATCAGTACGTCGTGACCAATCGCACGGCGATCGGCGAATCGTTGCCGAGTGCGGTGGCCACCGTGGTCACGGGCACGTTGGCCGCGCCCGTGGCCGCGCCTACGGCCGGCGCGGCGACGGTCGGCGGCAGTCTCGATGCGGGCACGCACGATTACGGTCTGACGTTTGTGACCGCGGCGGGCGAAACGACGCTCGGGCCCGTGAGCGCGGCGATCACGGCGGGGCCAGTGACCTCGGGCGGGACGGCCGCGCCGGGCTCGGCGCCGTCGCCCGGTACGCCGGCCACGGGGACCGGACCAGACGCGGGGAGTCATGAATACGCCACGACGTTTCTGACGGCGATCGGCGAGACCGATCTCGGCGCGATCAGCGCGCCCGTCAGCGTGCCGGGCGTGACGACGCTGAGTCCGCCCTCGTCGGCGCCGTCATTGACGCCGAACTATGTCGATCCCAGCTTCACCATGGATCCGTACAACCCCGGCGTGACGGTTGGGGTGTGCTACACGTTCGTGAACGCGGCCGGCGAAACGACGCCGAGCCCGGCAGGGTCGGTCACGCTCACGGGCCCGGCCAGTTTCATTAGTGTGCCCTTGGCGCTGGGGGGCACGGGGACGATCGCGCGGCGGCTCTATCGGTCGCTCGGGGGCGGCGCGTTCGGGTTCATGAAGACCGTCAACAACAACACGGCGTCGTTTGATAGCGTCCAGTTTCAAACGCCGGGGAGTGCGCCGCCGTCCGTCAACACGGCGACGATCGGGACGCCGCAAAAGCAAGTCCCCCTGACGGGGATCCCGACCGGCCCGGCCGGCGTGACGGGCCGTCGCCTCTATCGCCGATTCAACGGAAGCGGCGCGTTCAACCTGGTGACGACGTTCAACGAAAACGGCGTCACGACGTACACCGACACCGTGCCGAACTCGAGCTTGGGCGGCGCCGCGCCGACGTCGAACACGACGGGCATCGTGACGCAATATCGCACGATCCCGCTCACCGCGTTGCCGACCGGCGGGCCGCTCGTCACGTCGCGCAATCTGTATCGACGCTTCAACGGCGCGGGCGTGTATCGCCTCGTCGCCTCGCTGCCGGCGTCGGGGTCGACGTGGAGCGACGCGTTGGCCAACGCGACCGCGGGCGCGGCGCCGCCCTCGAGCAACACGGCGATCACGCATCAAGTCGCGTTGTCGAGTCTCCCGGTGGCGCCGGCCGGCGCGACGAATCGCCTCGTCTATCGCACGATCGCCAACGGGACGCAATTCAAGCTGTTGGGGTACATCGATACGACGTCGCCGACGTTGCTGGATGCGGCGCCCGACAGCGCCTTGCTCAACGTGTTTGCGCCGACGATCGATACCTCGGGCCTGCCGAAGCCGGGCACGCTGACGGGCGTCACGGGGCTCGGCAGTGGGCTCGCGAGTGGCGTCCCGATCACGCCCGCGGTCCCGATCGGCGCGACCGCGCTGCGCGTGGCGGACGTGGCCTCGTTGCTGGTACCGGGCGCCGTCGCGGTGAGCGGGCAAACCGTGCGCTACACCGGGCGGTCGGTGACGAGCGGACCCGGCGAGCTGACGGGCGTGACGGGGATCGCGGCCGTCATCCTGCACGGCGCGGCCGTCGTGCTCTCGGTGCCCGCGGGCGCGACCGCGGTCCCCGTGGGCGACACCACTAACTTTTCGTCAGCCGGCGGCGCCGCGCAAGTCGGCATTCAAGCGATCACCTACACCGGGCGCACGACGACGAGCGGGCCCGGCGTGTTGACGGGCGTGACGGGCTTGAGTGGCGCGGCCATTGTCGGGACGGCCGTCGCGGTCCTGGTGCCGCCGGCTGCCGTGTGGTCGATCGCGTACATGACCGACGGGAACGGCGCCGGCAATTCCGTGGGGCCGATGATCGTGACGGCCGATGGCGGGACCATCCTCGCGTTTCGCAATTCGGTGTCTGGCGGGACGGCGCCGATGATCGTGATCCTGCGATCCGTCGACGGCGTCGTGTGGGTCGTCGACTTCTCGATCAGTAACCTACTCAGCAATGAGTACGGCCGATCGGGCATGCCGCTGCTCGATCCCGACAGCGACGGAGATATCTATTGGCCGCTGGCTAGTGGGTCCTCGGGCGCCGGCAAGGGCGGGCTCTTGAAACGGTCGGCAGCCGGCGCGTGGTCCGTCGTGCTCAGTAATCTGCCGAACGTGCGCGGGCCGCTCGGCATTGTGCGCGTCGAAGGGGGCGAGTAGCGATGCCGTACGCGATTGTCGTCGCCGGGGCGACGCTGTATCGCGTGTCGTCGGCGGGGGTGGCCACGCCGTTGCCGCTGCCCGATGGCGTCACGCTGTCGACGACCAGGCCGCCGCGGCTGGCCGTGTTCGGCCGCAACGTGATCCTCACGAACAATCCGACGCGCAGTCTCGCGATTGATCCGGATTTCAACGTGCGGCCGTTGCAGCTCGTCGCACCCGTGAGCGCCGTCGTCTTGGGCGTGGGCGGGATCGGCGGGCTCGCCGGCACGTACCAGGTCAAGTACACGCACGCGCAGATTGATCCGGAGACGGGCGGGCTCGTCTCTGAAAGTGATTTCTCGCCCATCTCGGCGCCGCTCACGCTGGCGGGCGGGCTCTTGAACGTCACCGGGATCAGCGCGAGTCCCGACTTGTCGACGACGCATCACCGCTTGTATCGCACGTTGGCCGATGGCGACGTGTTCTATTGGTGGCTCGATGTCGAGGCGGGCCAAACGACGATCGCCGATGATCTCTCGGATCTGCTGCTGCCGAACCTGGCGGCGCCGCGCGAGCTGGGCGCCGGGCCCGGCCTGCTGCCGTCCTCGTTCATGACGCTGCTCACGTCGTGGAAAAATCGCCTGTGGGGCGTCGGGAATCGCCACGTCGACACGTTGCGGTATTCCGGCGAAGGCCTGGCGTACGGCTGGCCGGCGACGTACGGGCTCGACATCGATCCGATCGGCGCCGACGAATTCGGCATCACCGGCTTGATGGCGCGCAAGGATCTGCTCGGCGTCGCGAAGCGCACCGGGTTCACGAAAGTGTCGGGCGGCTTGCCCGATGGCGACGGCGTGCCGCAATGGGACGTCAACGCCGACAAAAACGGGCAAGGGTGTTTCGGGCCGTCGATCGTCGTCGGCGATACCGCGTACTACCTCGGGCCGGATGGTGTCTACGAGTGGGGCGCGGACGGCTTCAAGTGTCTCTCGGATGGGCGCGTGCGGCGATGGTTCGCGAAAGACGACGATTTCAACCGCGCGCGCTTCGCCGACGCGTTCGTCAAATACAACGAGCGCTATGACTCGATCGAGTGGCACCTGGCCGCCGCCGGCAGCACGACGATCGATCGCTGGGTGTCGTACGACCGCGCGAGCGGCGCCTGGCATGGGCCGCATCGCACGAACAAGGCCGGGCCGACGTCGGGCTTTACGTTGATCGACGCCGGCAGCAACGCGTTGCCCGTGCTTGGCGCGGACGACGGCACGATCTACGTGCTCAATCAGGCCGGCTACAGCGATGCCGGCGTCGCGATCCCGATCGTCCTGCGATCGAAATGGCACGATGCGGACGCGCCGACGATCCTCAAGACGTGGCTGGCGCCGACGTTCATGACGCGCGCGATCGCCCTGATGGGGCAGTGTCGCGTGCAGTACCGCGTCGGGCCGATCGACGTCGACGTGACGCAAACGGTCCCGCTCGATCTGCGGCTCGGGACCGAAACGCTGCCGCGCGTGGGCACCGGGCAATTCTTGCAGCTCGAGATCCATGACGAGACGAATGGCGCGGCGTGCGAAGTGTACGGCTACGAAGTGCCTTATTACCCGGTCAGCAATCGAGTCCGCCGATGAAAATGAGTCTCGTCATTCGCGGCAAGCGGCATGACGTCAGCGACGTCGATTCGCGCGTGGATGCCAACTTCGATCAACTCTTCGCGGACGTGAAGGCGATCGTGCTGGCCTTGCAAGCGAAGAAGATCGATCTGGCGTCGGCCGACGACGTCACCACGCCCGTGCCACCCGTCACCCCGTAACCGCGCAGAGGAGGGCAATCGTATGGCCGGGAGTGCAGGCGTGATGATGAGCGCGAACGTGCCGCAGTACGATCCGCTCTCGAATACGTGGACGTACAACGGCAAACGCTACGCGAACCAAGGCGATGCGCTGGCGTCGCAGTACCCGAACGCGGTCCCCACGCCGGACGCGTCGACGGCGCCCGGCGCGCTGTCGTTCAGCCGGGCATCGCTGCCGGCGTCGCTCCAAAGTCTGTCGCTCGCGGCGAGTCCCGGCCAGGCCGCGGCGGACGCGTCCGCACGGGCCGCCGACATCAGCCGCGCGCAAGGCAACCTCGACGCCGATCGCGCGCTGACGGCGTCGGAGTCGGCGGCGCAACGCGCGCTGACGGCGTCGGAAGGCGGCGCCGACCGCGCGCAGCAGCTCGCGCGCGACGCGGCCAACGCCGGCTATAGCAGCACGGCCGCGCGGGAGGATGACGCGCGCGCCGCGGCAGAATCGGCGCTCGCGCGCGCGTTCCAAACGTCGACGACCGCGACGGGCGTACAGACCTCGCGGGAAAACCAGGATCGGATGATGGCGTATATCGCGCCGTTCCTGTCGTCGTTCCTGGGGTCCGGCAGCAGCGCGCCCGGTGGTGGCACGTCGTCGACGAGCGCGGCGGCGAGTGGGGGCGGGATCGTCACGCCGCCGGCCGATGACGATGCGCTCGCGGGCGCGGCGCGCACGGCCGCGTTCAATCGCGCGAAGGATCAGACCGCGGATCTCGCGCGCTCGAGTCTGATGACGTTGCGGGCAGCCGGCGCCGAGCGCGGCGTCAACGTCGCGGGCGGGACCAATCCGGCGTTGCTCTCCGAAGAAAGCCGCACCCTGTCGGCCGCCAATCGGCCGTTGTCGGATCTCGTGCGCCAGCAAGCCGTCGACACGTCCACGCGGGCCGACAGCGTGGCGGATCGCAACTATCAAGGCAATATCGCCTTGCAGGGACAAAAGGCGGCGCTGGCGCCGTCGCTGTTGTCGCTGCTGAAAGTGGGCGGGCTCTACTGATGGCGAAGAAGCCGATCGCGGCCTCGCTGCGTCCGCTCCGACAGATGACGCACCTTGAGACCGACACGGGCGCGTACGACGTGGACCCGGCGGCCGATCCGATGGGGTACACGCGGCTCTTGATCGACAGCGCGAATCGACGCAACCGCGAGGATCAGACGCACGACGACACGGTCAATGCGGCGCAAGGGCCGCTCGGGGTCAAGGGGTCGCTGATGGGCCAGTTCTCGCGGATGCAGGGCGACGCCGCGCGCCAGGGCTTCGCCGCGCCGTGGCAGCCGTTCCTTGAGTCCCTGAATGTGATCGGCGACAACGCGGGCGGCCCGGTCAAGACCGACACGCGATCGTTGCAAGTCCCCCTCGCGCCGCAACCCGGCCTGCCACCCGGGTACACCGACGATCGCTACGCCAGCGAGTTAGACACCTTCGCGCGCGGCGGTCACGCGCCGGCCTTCGCGGATTCGGATACGTCGGGCTTTCCGGAGATCGGGCGGCGCTTTCAGACCGAGATGTCGCGCCGGCTCACGCCGTCGATGCGCGCGCTCGCGAAACAAGGGGGTTACTGATGCCGACACCGAGCGAAGCGATCGCAATTTTGCGGCGGGCGTTGCCCGGCCTGCTGCCGGCGTCGGCCGACGACGCGGGCGGCGATGCGAGCGGCGATGCGCCCGCGGGCCTCGAGTACGGCGACCCCACGGGCTCGTTAGCGTTGCGCGAGCTCCGCGGCTCGCGCGAGGGGGAATTGCAAACGCGGCTCGCCAACGATCAATTCGGCGCCGGCTCGAGCCGGCCGGATCCGAACACCGGGCGCGATGCGGCGCTGCTGCGATTTCTGCAAGGCGATATCGCCGCTGATCCCTACACAGGCACGGCCGCGCGCGCCCGCACGCAACACGTGCAAGACGCGCTCGATACCGCGTCGACGACGATGCGGCCGGAAGTCGGCGACGCGGCCGATACCGTGGCCCGGCGCAACGCGTTCGCGAAATTCCTCACGGTCGGCGCTGAAGCGCGCGCGAAGAACGAAGAGGAAACGAGCCCGGCCGGCCGGCTCTCCGCGGATCTCGCGTCGGGCCGCAAGATCCAGGAAGTGCGCGCGGCGCATCCGGATCCGGCGGCGGCGTTTACCGGGGGCGGCGCGGGCGGTGCCGGCGCGGGCGGCGGCGGCGGCGACGCGTCCAACGTCGTGGAGTACTGGACACAGCAAGCGCTCAACGATCCCCGTGTCCTGTCGAAGATCAGTAACAAGGCGTTGCGCAGCGCCGTTGAATCGCACCTCGCGATGTCCGGCGGGAATCTGAACGACGTCACCGCGCAGACGCGGCGCATGGGCGAGATCGCAAACAAGCTGCTACCCATGATCGACAGCGTGCAGGACGAGGCGAAATCGTTGCGTGATGAGGGCCTGTTCACGCCGGGGATCGGCTGGGCGCGGCGCAAACTCTCCGAGCACGGGCTCGGCACCCTGGCGGGCCTGTCGGGGGACACTGTGCAGAAGATGACGAAGTTCGATGCGTCGATCGGCTATCTCAAGTCCGCGATTGCGAACGCGCATACCGGCATGCGCGGCGCCGCGTCGCCGGGCGTCGCCGAGAAATTCGACAAGCTGATCGCGTCGACCGGCGATTACCGGTCGTTTCTGGGTGACCTCGATGCCGCGAAAGAGCTGCTGACGATGTACGGCGCCTCGTCGCCAGGCACGCGGCACGCGCCGGCTGATGCGACCGGCGGGGCCGATCCGGCGGCGGGCTTCAGTATCGAGCGTCACTGACCGGGGGGCACCATGCCGCGACAGCAATACACCGTCACGTTTCCCGATGGCCACGTGCAGCACTTCGACGGGCCGGCGGGGATGTCCGATACCGATCTGATTCAGCGCGCGAAGCAAGAGCGCGGCTTTGCCGGCGGCGACATCGCGACCTCGTGGGCGGGCGGCGCGACCCGCCATCTGCTCGAGGATGAGCCGCAGACCGTCAACGCGCTGCTCGGCAGCCTGGCGACGGCGAGCGGGGCCGGGGCGCCGCTGGTGGCGGCGATTCCCGCGGCGACGAGCGGGCTCAAGCATCTGTCGCAATTGCTGGCCACGGGCCGGACGGACGCGCCCACGGTCGGCGGGGCGGTCGGCGACCTCGCGGAAGGCGCGGTGATGGGCTACGGGGGGTCCGCGCTGGCCGCCGGGGCGCGCGGGCTGGGCGCGGCCAAGGCCGCCGCCGGGAATGTGCTGCCAGCCGGCTTAAAACGGCTTCTAACGTTCTCGTCGCCCAAGGGCCTGGCGATGGACGCCGCGACGTCCAAACCCGTCCTAGGGGCGCTGGAGCGGTTTGGGGAGGGGTTGACGCCCGAGGGCGCGCGGACGGCGTTCGGGAGTGTGGCCCGCGGGCTCACGCCAGGGGTCGAGGCGGCCGAGCCCGAGGCGCTGCCCGCCTTCCGTGGGCTCGAGGCCGCCGCCCGGCGTCGCGCCACGATGGAAGCCAATCCGGGGTATCCGGCCTGGCTGGATTCCATGGGGGCGAAAGCGACCGAGGCGCGGCCGGCCGCCGTGGCGGGGCTCGAGGCGACCGGGACGGGGATCCCGCCCGCGGCGGCCGGCGCCGGACCGGAGTATCCGTCCTGGTTGCGGACGCTCGGGGACGAAGCGACGGCGAATCAGCCGGCCGGCGATGCGGCCCTTGAGGCGACCGGATGGCCGGGCGCTCCCCCTGCGGCGACGGGCGGCCCGGAATACCCGTCGTGGCTGCGGTCCATGGGCGCCAAGGCGACCGAGGCACAGCCGGCCGGCGTGGCGGGGCTCGAGGCGACCGGGACGGGGATCCCGCCCGCGGCGGCCGGCGCCGGTCCGGAATACCCGGCGTGGCTGCGGTCGATGGGCGCCAAGGCCAGCGAGGCGCCACCGGCCGGCGGCGCGGCCCTTGAGGCAACGGGGTGGCCGGGCGCTCCACCCGCGCCCACCTATCCCACGTGGGGATCGCTCGGCGCCTTGCAGCGCGCCGCGAGCCCGGCCGTGCCCGAGGCGGCGGCCGTCGCGGGTGACGTGGTCGCGAGTGAGGCGCCTACGGCGGCGGCGGCCGTGCCGCGCGCGTCGACCCGCGGGGCGCCGCTCTCCCGCTTCGCGGAGTTTTCTCCCGAGGCCCGCGCCGCGCGTGCGGCCGGCCGTGCGGCGCCGACGACCGCGACCGATCCCGACCAGGCGGCGGCGCTCGAGGCGTTGATGCAGTCGCCCGCGTTTCTCGCCTTGCTCAAAAAATAAGGGAGGGTCTGTTCACCATGGACACCGCCGCCGCCGTCGTGCAGCCGCCCGTTGCGATTGCGTTGATCAATCAGCTCCCGGCCATTCTCACGGCCTGTGCCGCGTTAGCGGCGGCGTTGTTCTCGCTGCGCAACGGGCGCAAAACCGACAAGGTCGAGGCGAAGACCGACGCGATCGGCGTGAAGGCCGACGCCGCCGCCGTCAGCGCGGAAGTCGCCGCCGGCAAAGCGGCCGACGCCGCAGTGAAAGCCCAAGAAGTGCATGAGACGACGAAAGCTATCGCGGAGCAAACCAACGGGCACTTGACCCGCCTGACCGACGATGTGAAACGGCTCACGCTCATCAACGAAGGGCTGCAAGCGACGGTCGTCACCCTGACCGGCGTGCTGCATGCGCGCCAAGTGCGCCGAACCGATCTCGTCCGCAGCGCGTTGGGTGAAATGGTGCCGGCGGGGTCGGCCGCCGATCGCCAAGATCCGGATCAGTCCTAGCCCGATGGCCGTGTAGGTACCTCTCTCCTGCCAGGAAAAACAAAAGGAGTATCGCTCATGCCCGTGACTCACCACACCGACGAGCCGACCTTCGCGCTGCGCATCGACACGATCGAAGACATGGCCACCTTTATCGGGCTCGTGCGCGATCATCGGCAGGGCCAACAGGCCTTGGCCGGCTTCGTGGCGGCCAAAGAGCGCGCCAATCGATCGCCGGGGTTCTTGCTCGAGATTACGTCTCTGGAGGATTTCGCCGCGTTCATGGGATTGATCCGCGGGCAGCTCGTCGACGTCGCCGTGCTCGGCGAAGTGATTCAAAGTCTAGCGCACGCCCGCGCCAACCTGAAGGCCAGCACGGATCGTGCGGGCGGCACGCCGGCTTCGCCCGCGGCCGGTCCGCCGTCGCCCGTTCGTCGTCCACCCGCCAACAAAGCAGAAGGAGTGACTGTTATGAAAACCGCACAGGAAATCATTCAAGAGATCATGGACGAGGCGACTGCCGACGTGACCGTGATGGGCAGCGCGGCGGTCGTGATCAACGGGATCGATCAGCTCGTCAAGGATGCCGTCGCCAAAGCGATCGAGAACGGCGCGACCGCCGAGCAGCTCGCGCCGTTCAGTGACGTGACCGCCGCCCTGGCCGCGCAGCGCACGGGGCTCGCGACGGCCATTGCCGCGCGCACGGCCGCGCAGACCGAGCTGTCGACGGCCAGCCACGACCACGAGAAAGTCACCAAGGGCAACAAAAAGTCATAGCTCGGCGACCGGCCGGACGATGGGGGCCATTCCAGCCACACGATGTATCCCGCGGATAACGTTCAGCCACGGCATGCACGCGTGTTCTACCATCGGCCGGCCGGGTATTCTCGAGGAGTCGACCAGTCGTCCCGGCGACTAGTCGCGAGGCCTTCCTTGTGCGTGACGAAACGATCGGCTGTCTCACGGTCGGTACGGCCGTCCTCTTGTGCGTGGTCGTCGTCGTCGGCTGGCTTATGGCGCACTGCTAGGGAACGCCGCCAGGGCGCGCGTGATCGTCTCGAGCGCATAGCCGCTTTTGATCTGATCCCCGGTGACCCGCAGACCGCGCCAGCCGGCGAGCGTCAACAGGTTCCACTTCACGCAGTCGTCTTTCATGCCTTGCCCGCGGCTGTGTTGCCCTTGCGCCCATTCCGCGCCATCGCATTCGACGAACAGCCGGCGCTCGGGCCAACAGAGATCGGTTTTGAATTGCCGGGGCAGCACAAGCTGTCGATCGCGGGCCGGCGCCGGCAGGCCGACTTGGGCGATCAGGGCGGCGAGATGATCCGCCCAATCGAACGCGCGGCCCGCGCCCTTGCGTTTGCGCCCGCGGCGCCGCGTGGTGCCGGCGGGGCGCGACTGCTGCATCAGTCCGCGCGTGACGTGAATGATCGCCATCAGCCTTTGCCCTTCTCTTTGAACAAGTGCGCGCCGGGACACGTGGCCCAATGATTCGTGCGGCGGTCGGCCCGTTCGATCAAGCGGTTGGTCTCGTCCTCGCGCCGCGTCGAGATCACCGCGAAGCGATCGGCATCAAACGGGAGTTTCTTGCCTGACTCCACGACGATCGCCCATTGCAGCGACGCCCGGCAGCTCCGACACCGGCCCGTGCGCCGGGTGTCGGCGTAGATTTCGATCGTGATCTCGGTGACGGTGCTCATGTGATCGGGGGTGGTGTAAGGGGAATCCCTACGCTTCCGCATAGCGCTATGCGTCGTGCTATCCTACCCGATATGAAAACCACGAAGCGAGTCAGCAAGAAGAAAGTCGCGAAAGGGGCGCGCGCGAAGAAACCCAACCCGGCCGCGCAAGCGCTCGGTCGCCTCGGCGGCCTGGCGCGCAAGCGGAATCTTTCGCCCGAGCGCGCGTCAGAGCTGGGCCGAAAGGCCGCCGCCGCTCGTCACGGGAAACCCTGGCCGCCGGCCGATGCCGGTCCCGCGCCCGACAGCTCGTCTGCCGTTCTCCCCACCGTCTAACCGGGCCGCTTCCGCGCCTTGCGCTTCGGCGCACGGCGCGCAGCGGGCCGGCCGTGCCGCGCACACTCCGCACATCCGCGCCCATTCCCGACCGGCGGCTGAAAGTGATCGAGCCATGGCGTCCCGAACGCACAGGCGAGTGCGCCCGTTGTGGTCGTGTTGGGCCACCGGCCCGTTTTCGGCGGTCGTGTGGGCGGCCGGCGCGTCATGGACGCTCGATGACTTTGGTGTGTGGCGCCAGCTCGGCCAGCATGGCGCGGAGGGTTGCGGTCGCGCCCTCGCGATGCGCGGGCGTGTCCGGTAGGTCGAGATACGCCAGGATGTCGGGAATCGCGAAATGCAGCTCCCCGTCCGGATCGATCCAGACGCCCGGCGCCAGCGTCTTGCAGCGCGCGCGGTAGGCGTGGGCCGCGACCAGATCGCACGTCGCCTCGTGGCCCTCGTCGAAGTGACAGTTACAGGTGACCGGCGCACTCGGATCGAGGCCGCGCGCGCGAATCTCCGCGTCAGACAGCAGAATGCGGTAGGTGATGGGGGACGGATCGACGGGGCTCATTGGGCTCAGCCTTTCGGCGGCTCGTGGTGCGCGGCCGTGAGATAGAACCGCACATCTTGGAATTCGAAGGCCTGGCCGTCGATCGTGACGGCGCCAGCCTTCAGCACGTACGCTGCATCGACGACGTGCCCGATCGCGCTCGAGAGTGTCGGCAAGCACTCGGCGCGGATTTTCAGGCCGGGCGCGCGATACGTTTCGGCGTACACGACTTTCGGGCGCTTGGATCGCGGCGTCGTGTTGCGGGGACCGACCGTCGACGGGGGTGTCATAACAATGGCATTGTTACCCGATTCTTTCCGCGCCGCAGATCATGCGTGCCCGCGACATCGGCCGGCGCGCTCGTCTCGAGGGTGACGCGTTGCTGGTGACGAGCTGTTGAGAAAATCGCACAATTGCCGACCAGCAACACGCGATTCCGCGTACGCCACAGGGCAGATCAAGATCCAGTCGTAGACGGCCCATTTGAGGGAAGGTTTCGGCGCTTGGCCCGATGCCCAATGGAGCCGGTAGCGAAGCTTGTTTGCCATTGCTATGCATTCATTCGTCGAAGAGGCGAAGCTGTGCGCCGGCCGTCGCCGCCGCGGCGCGATGGTCTTTGCAGAAGTCGCGATTCGGCGGCACGTGGATCCGGCAGTGTCGACAGAGCGGCCGATCGCACGTCGTGCGCCGGCCGCTCGCGGGCGGACCGTCGCACTCGAATTCGGCCGTGGCGCCGCAGTGCGCGCACGTCGCCCGCCGTCCGCGATGCCCGCCGCAGAGGATCGCGGTCCCGCCGCCGGGGAAGTGAACGCGTTCACACATCGTCGGACGCGTGGGCCGCGTTCATCAGCCGCGCGACCTCGACGGCGTCGGCCTGGCTGCGGTACCCGGTGCGCTCCACGGTGCCGGTCGCGTCGACGATCTGCCAGGCCAGCCGGCGGACACGTTTCGCGCGGAACGGTCCGCGCCACGTGGCCGGCCTCGGTTGAGTCTCGGCGTTGTTCACGTACGCCAAGTACACGTCCAACCACGGGCCATGATGTCCCGTGCGGTGATTCGCCGCGTACGCCTGACTCGGCGTGTAGAGCGTGAAGCGTTGCACGCGCAGCCGGGCGTAGAAGTCGTCGCGCCGCTGGCGGACCATGACGCGTTCGCCGTCCACGAGCCCTAGCGTGAGGCAGTACCCGTGCTCTTCCACCCAGGCATGCGCGAACGGCTGGCCGGCGTTGTCTTGATGGGCCGGCATCAACGCGATCCCGTGGACGAGGCGCAAGCGCCGGCTGCGCGCCAGCTCGGGTACCGCCTTGATGCGCTCGATCATCAGCTCGATCGAGTCGTCGAAACACGTGTGCGTCGGCAGGATATTCATGCGAGCCATGGGGCCAGATCCGACACGACGCCGTCGAACGTCTCGATCGTGGTGTGCTGCTCGAGTACTTCGACGGCGTACCCGAGCGCATAGGTGGCTTCCAACATCTCGCGGCCCTCGAGCGTGACGCCATCCGCGTTGGCCTGCAACACTCGCCGCAGTAATTCGATCGCGCGTTCTTTGGTCATAGTCTGGCCGCCTCTCGTCGGACCCGCGTGATGATGGCGCGGGCGGTGCGACGCCGGCAGCGCGCGCACGTCACGCGGCGCTCGTCGCTCGTCCATCGCACATCGTCGGTGACCCGGCCGCAGATCGTGCGCGTGCCCTCGAGGCACGATCGGTGAAAGTCATAGGCGTGCATTTTGCCTTTGCGCGTCACAGCCATTCCGCCTCTAAGTGATGGTCGGCGCCGAAGAGTTCGCGCCCGATGCGCTCGAGAATCATCGCGGCGGCCCGTCGTGGTGTGCCGCGGACCTCGAGCCCGCGCAGCTCTTGCGACCAGGGCAGCTCGGCGAGCGTGGCCACGTCGACGCCGATCGTTTGGATCGCGCGGTCGTCGTCGACGACCAACACATCGACCGTGCGGCTTTCATTGCTCCGACTGCGGCGGCGTTCGATCAGATAGAGGCGCGAATCGGGCGCCAGGGCGGCCAGTAGACCGGTGATGGCGATGCTTTTATCGGGCACGGGCGGATCTCCTTTGGGCGTCTGCGCGCACGCGCGCGCGCCGGCTGGTTTCGATGATGTACGCATTCGAGCCGGCGATCCGCGCCAGCAGCAGCGCGCGATCGATCAGCGTGATTGCATGCGCGCGCGTCTGACATACCGTCAGCTCGTCGTACAGGGTCGTCGCCTCGAGGCGGCGGCGTGCGTCGCTGTCGGCACTGTCACGCCGTGCGGGGGCCGGGCGCCGTCGTCGGCTCATGCTCGTTACTCCTTGCGCGGAAGTCCGCGCGCGTGGTCTCGCCACGCCAGCAGCTTACGATCGCGGCTCGGGGTGTCGGGCAGATCCGCGAACGGCGCCGCGGATCGGGGCTTCGGCATCAGCCATTCTTCGATCTCGCGCCGCAAGTCGAGATCGCCGAGTTCGGCGTACCCGTGGTCCCAGATGCCGCCGTGCTCATCGGTGTACCGCACGTGTACCGGGCAGCCTTCGTCGCACGTGGGATCGACGGTGATGATCGCTTGGCGTTGGGCGGGCGCGTGCAGCGCCCGAAATTGTTCGAAAAGTGCGCGGCCGTCCTCGAGCGTCGGCGCCGTCGAGTACTTCGCGGCCAGTTCCCCGAGCGTCCACCGCCAGCCGGGACGCTCGATCGACAACTCGGCCAGGGCGAGCAACAGCATTTGCCGGTGTCCGTCGTCGATCGTGACGGTGATGTCGTCTATGAGGCTCATCGATTCTCCTGTTGCCGCGCCCGCGCCGCCGCGCGTCGCCGGCCGCCGCGGTGTCCCCGCGCCCGCGGCGCTTCCTTGATCCGGTCGATGATGTCGGCCAGTCGCGCGGCCTGGCGTGTGATCGATTCCAGCGTGCCGTGCATGACCGGCGCGGTGAGCATTTCCCGAGGATGGCGCGCACACGTGCCGGCGACGTCCTCGAGGCGGGCCAGTAGTGACCGCACTTCGATGACGGCCGCATCCTTCCAGGTCGCCTCTGTGATCGATTTCATCGTCGGCCGTCCCTTTGTCGGTATGCGTGCTCCTTGCGCCATGCCCGGCGCGTCGCCCGTCTGATGTCGTCCTGCAAGCGCGGGCCGGCCGATGTCATCGTGTTGCCCATCGTGGCCATGTCCTCGCAGAGCTGTTGCCGCTGCCGCATGGCCGGGGTCTGGAACAGGACGTACCCGCCGGCATCGGGGACATAGAACGTGACGCGCTCGCGCGTCTGTCGGTCGGCGCTCATGATCGCCGTCGTCGTCGTGTACGTGGTCATCGTTTCTTCCCCTTCCGTTCGGCCGCGTTCGCACGCGCGGCCTTGCTCCGCGTCTTGCCGGTGAGCGCTTCCCGCTGGCGCGCGATTGCGTCGGCAACTTTGGGCGGCAAGGCGATCCGGAACGATCCGGCCGCCTTGACGCACTCGATAAAAATCGTGTCCTGTCCGCGCGTCTTATCGGTCCCGCGGTCGATCTGGCGCCAGGTCCGGACAATATAGGTCTGACTCGTACCCAACAACGGTTGAATCGTCTGTACCGTGGTCGGCCGGCTCTCGGTGACGTCGGGCAAGCCTTGCAGCGCGCCGAGCAGCCGATCGAATTCGTCGCGATGGTCGCCGCTCTCGGCGGCCGGCGTGTTCCTATCCATAGATCAGCTCTCCAAAGACGGCCATTTGTAAAACGACGTCCGCGGTCCCGGCGTCGCCGCCGTCGCCGCCGATCGCGTCGCAGAAGTGTTGCGCGAGCGCATCGTTACCGCCGCCGAGAATGGCCAGGCGTTGCAATCCGGTCGCGAGCTGTTCGGCCGTGATCCAACAACTCACGCGCCGTTTGCCCGGCCGGCCCGCCTCGTGTTCGATGACGCGCACGCGCAGATAGTCAAGGTCCGGCGTGCGCTCGGCGGCTTCGAAGCGCGCCCAATAGGTTGATCCGCCTTCGACGGCGTTGCACAGCAGATCGCGCAAGCGCTGAACGGCGATCGGAATGGTCAGGTTGACGACGGCGGGCGCGGCGGCAGTGGTGGCAGTCATGGTTGTACCTCGTCGGGGTTCGCGGCCTGGCGTAAGGCCGTGGCAATGGTCGCGGCCAGCAGGCCGGCGATCCGTTCGGGAATGATGACGCCGGGCACGTCGAGTAAGGCATCGACGATCGCGACGGCCGGCGCCGTCCATTGCTCGGGCTTCGCGATGGCGTCGCGGACGGTCGCGAGCTGCGCGCGCGCCGCCTCGAGCAAGCCGGGCAAGGGGTTGAAACGCGTGGGATCGATGTTCGGATGCTTCTCGATCGCCGCCTCCAGGTCTCGCACTTCGCGCGCGGCGGCCCGTAGCTGTTGGCACAGCTCGCGGTTCATGGCTGCACCCGTGGTATCGGTTGCGGCGCGACGGCGACGTAGCGGCCGTGTTCGTCGGCGTCCAGCCGCAGGAACACCAGCCGCCAGGCGCGGGCGAGCGTCCACAGCGATCGGTATTCGTACCCGCGCTGGCGCCAGCCGCCGGCCTGGCGGTTCATGAGCGTGACCAGGCCGGGCGTTGGCCCGAAGCGGATCACGGTGTCGGCGAAGGGTACGCACGTGGCGTGCGTATCCGAGTAGGCCGTGAGATCGCGCAAGAGCTGAAGGCCGCTTGACGGCCGCTCGCGGTCGATCTGCGCGCTGATCGCTCGCGTCCCTCGGTTGTAAGCTGCGGCGCCCATTACTCGGCCGCCTTGGGCGCGGCGCCCTCGCTCTCGAGCTGCGCGGCGTGCGCCAGGATGCAATCAGGGCACGTGCAGTGCGGATCCTCGAGCTGGTGCCGCTCGAGCGCGGCGCGCTCGCCCTCAAGACAGGCCGATTCGATCTCGGCGGTCGGATCGTCCCAGAAGGAAAAGGCGCCGCGGTACCAGTTCCCATCAAGCCGGACCAACAGCGGGCGCCAGGTCGCCAGGTTGCCGCGGACCGTCCAGACCGGCCGCGGCGCCTTGCCAGGCCGGCTAGGCGTGGTCATCTCGGCGTGCACGACCAATCCGGCGCGCGCGGTCGCGGTCGCGCCCTCGGGCACGCTGGCGGCTTCTGGCGCGGGCGTGCCGCTCAACAGGCGCAAGCGCTCGCGGCACCGGGTGATGTTGCCGCCGAGATTTTGCAGCTCATAGGCCGGGTGTGGCACCGATTGACTCCGTTCGTACGGCGTCATGGCGGCCAGCGCGGCGCGGTGTGCGGCCCGGTACGCGGTGTTTCGGGCTTTCATCTGCGCGCGCTCGTCCTCGAGCCGGCCGATCTTTGCGGTGAGCTGTTCGATCGCGTCCGGATCGTCGGAATAGATCGCGTGGTCGGCCTGGCGGTCGATCTCGTCCGCCTTGCGCGCCATCTCGCCGGCTTTGTCAGCGTGGTCGACGCCGGCCCGCATGCCGCGGTAGATGCGATCTTGATCGCGGCGCGCGTGACGCTCGGAATGATGCCCCACGAGGATCGGCTGTCCGAAGGGGATCGCGTCCGCGATGCGATGGACGGTCGCGAAGGCCTGCGCGCTCCGCGTCGCGCGCTTGCCGGACCATTCGCGTAACCGATCGGCGCGGGCGGCGCGGCGTTCACGGTACGTCATGATTTTGACTCCGTCATGATGTCGGCCGCGATGCTGGCGGACTGCGGCGCCAGGACGGCCCGCAGCTCGGCGCGCGTGATCGGGCGGTCTGACGCCTCATAGACGCCGTGGCGGTGTCGGAATGCATCAAAGCGCGGCGATCCGGTCGCGATGTCGTGATCCTGCGGTTCACCGACGAGAAACGCGCCGCCGATCCACATAGCCGGCGGCAGTACCTCGAGCATTTCGTGATACCGCGCCTTCGTGGTCCGGCGCCAGCCGATCGGCGTCTGCTGCCGGGCAATCGCGGCCTGGCGCCAGTCCGCCCACGTCTGACGAATCGCGTCAGGATGCCGGGCGAGTACTTGCGCGGGGGTTTCTTTGAGGTAGCACGTCAAGCCGGTCTCGCGCACGATCGCATCAATGATCGAATTCTTGCCAGGGACCGACCAAACCTCGTCGCTGATGTCTTCGATCCTCATGACTGCACCGCCATCGCCCGCGCGGCGGCAATGACGGCCTGCACCAGATCGCGCCCGTCGATCGCGGCCTGATGGCCGGCCGCGAAAATCTCCGAGAGTCGCAGGATCGGAATCTGCACGCCCGCGCAGTGCTCGCGGAAAATCGCTTCGATCTCCTTGTCGATAATGTTGGCCTGTCGTTTGGTCACTTTGGTCACTAGCGTCACTCCTTGAAAAAGGGACTACTCGGGTTGTTGTGTGGTCGGGTGGTCGGTTGGTCTCGAGAGCTGGCAGCCATACGCCCAACGGCCGCCGGCCAAGTCGACGACGATCGCGCGGTCGGTCAAGGTCGCCCACGGTACCTCGAGCAAGCGCGCGTCTGACTCAGCCACGACGATATCGATCGCGGTGTGCTCTTGGATCGGGCCGGATCCAAAGCCGGTCGCGACCGCGACACGATCGCCCGGTCGAAGGATGGCGGATACGTCTGGTGTGGTGTCGTGCATTGCCGGCGTCGCTCCAATAAAGGGACTGCCAAACGCGAGAGAGAGAACCGAAGCGCTATGCAATGTAGCACAGCGCTTCGGGGAGTGTCAACGCGCGCCGAGCGGCCGGCCGTCCAGCAGGATCGCGCCGTCGAGATCGGCCGGATCCGCCACGCGATAAATCGTGATGCCGTGCTCGAGATCCGGCAAAACCGATTCGCGGAATGCGTCAAGGCGCCGTTGCGCGGCGTCGCTGTCGCGCGCGCCTTCGATCTCCACGATACACAGCAGCTTGAGGATCGCCATCAGGCTGCCTCGAGGTACTGCGCGCGCCGGTCGGCGGCCACGGTCCGCACCATGAGCGCGACCGCGATCCGTGTGCCGATCGAGTCGCCCTTGTCGGCCATGATGCGCGCCCATGCGCGCGCCTTTTGTGCGGGGATAACGACGGTCCGCCAGTAGATCGCGTCGCGCTCCTCGCGGCGTCGCGCTGAGAGTGCGGCGTACTGCCGGTAGAAGCTGGCGCGCGTCACGCCTGGTGCGAAATGGCCGGATGCGTCGACGGTCGCGGCCAGCTCGCGCGCGTCAGACAGCAGCTCGGGCGAGAGCCCGCGGCCGTTGTCGATCATGAACTGAATATCAAAAAACGGCGCCGTGCGGGCGTAGTACGTTCGGCGATCGGCTTCGCTCGCGCTCGTCAAGTCGAGATCGCTCGCGTTGGGTTTCGGTCGTTTCGTGGCCGGGGTATGGCCGCAAGTCGGGCATTTCATAGCGTCACTCCAATCAAGGGACTACTAAACGGGTGAACGGTGAACGGTGAACTAGAGATCCGGACGGTTGGTCGGACGGTACATCACCAGGCCACGCGGACCAAAGCGGGGACTGTTGCGAAGCGCTTGCAGGATGCCGGGCTCGCTCGCGCGCATCCACGCGGATCGCAGCTCGTCTTTCCACGTGCGGCCGTACATCGCCGCGTACGCATCCAGCGCGGCGCGCTCTTCGGCCGTCAAGGTTGTCAGTGTCGTCGTTTTCATGGTGTCGATCCTTCGTGGGAAAAGTGAAACGGTTTCGCGGTCGCTCGCGCGCTTACGAGCAACAGCCGCAGCACGGCGCATCCTCGCACCGGCCGCGGGCATTGGTGAAGACTTCGGCGCCGCTCGAGAAGCGCGTATAGTGCGACCGACCGCGGCCGGCTCGAGGCGTTCGCGCCGTGTTCGCGTCGCTCGAGGCGTTCGCGCTCGCGCTCGAGCAATCGGTGTGATAGACGCCGCGGGCGCCTCGAGTCCATTCGACGGATTGCCCCTTGTGAACTGGCCGCCCGCACTGTGTGCATGTACTGTCGAATTTCGCTGTGATTGTCATGTGCCGATCCTCGAGAAAGAGCGCGCCCGGTATGGTTCGCGTCCTTTGTCGATTGCCCGACCCTAACGGTCGGGCAATCTGCAAAGATGCGCGAACGGTTTTCAGTCGTCGTCGTCGTCGTGCTCTTCGTCGCGCTGCTCGTCGTCGACTGGCGCGCAACACGCCGCGGCATCATCGCGAGTCGGCCAGAGCTGGCCGCATTCGCGGCATTCGGCCGGAACGTTCGGGCAGCCATGCTCATGTGCTGGTACGCCATTGATGGCTGCGGATTCGCACTGTGAGCAACCGATCGACAAGTGGCGGCCATGCTGTGCTGACTTGTCAAAACCTAACTCGAGCAAGCGCGCGAGAGTCATTGAACACCGTCCTTCTGAGTTTCCGCCTCGAGTACTTCGACGTCCGCCGTTCTGATCCATTTCTCGTTATTGAAATCGCGAAAGGCGCGCAAGATCGCTTGTTCGATTTCGCGCTTGTCGTACGCCATCTCGACCTCTTCGTCATGGGACACGATGACGGTAACGGTAGCGGTGTAGACAGTGCGAGTCATTCAAGCGACCTCGTACCAGTCACAGCGCGTATTGTGGACGACACTCGGCGCCGTTCCGTCGTGCTCGAGCACGTACCCCTTATCAGCGTTCACGCGGGCGCCAACATGGCCGGGGAAGAGCGCGAGTACTTCGGCTGGCGGAAATTCAGCCGCGGCAGGCCAGTCATAGGCGCGAACCGTTCCGACCTCGGACAGCACAAACGGCCATTGATTCGGACAGTGAGATCCACGGGGAAGCGCGAACGTCCGAACGGTGTACATCACGTGATTGACGAGGTAATGTGAGCTGCCTTGATAGGCTGAGACGAATTTCTTATGCATTTGAAACCCTTTCGATCGCTTCGGTGAAACCAGTCAGCGCGCCGCGGTAACCATTCAAGAACACGTGACATTGTTCCGAGTCTTCAAGTGAGCAGAGATAGGCAACGAAGAGCGCTGCACTGTCATCGGCGCCGAAGTATTCGGCCGCCCATGCGAACGCATGGGAACGGTTGTCAGAATCACCGACGAATGTATGTGTGCGAGGTACGGTCGCGACGCCTTGCCAGGCAGCCATGCGGCGCGCTGTGTCAACGGCGTCCGTGCGGTCTTGTGTGAAGTACGCGGAGTCACCCGAGCGGCGCGCATCATCGGGCCGGTAGTCAATGCGGTATTCGTCATACTCGGGTGTGTACCGCAGGACTAACCCGAGTGCTTGCACGGCCTGCTTAGCTTCACGTTGTGTCATACCACATAGGAAAGCATGATGCGTGCCGCTATGCATCGTGCGGATTATGGCCGGAAAGTGAGCAGAGCGCCGCATACCGCCATGGGGTAGGGCATGAATATCCGCGCAAGCGCCGATAAAATGCCTGAGAGCTGAGACCTATTGTCTTGTCAAGTAGATACTGCAAGGCGTAGGCATACACGAGGCTGGACTGTCAAGGAAATAATCAAGTAGACTAATGTAGATGGTATACAGGTATTAAGTAAGACGAGGCAAGGACCATACCATGCCAAGGGGGACCGGCTCGACTGAGCTTGACAGTGCGAGTCAGCCTGAGTTACGCTCTAAG
>Ga0163163_10000309_pt1 | contig 48032 bp, 64 predicted proteins | sample S65metaG_FD_119766 | JGI IMG/M metagenome (GOLD analysis project Ga0163163, IMG submission 119766) | Switchgrass rhizosphere microbial communities from Kellogg Biological Station, Michigan, USA - S6-5 metaG | ecosystem: Host-associated > Plants > Roots > Rhizosphere > Soil | place: USA... | reverse complement strand
GCATCAGCCGTTCGCGCCGAGGCCCATCTGCTGAACGGCCTGAATCTGGTGCTGGGCGAACTGGTCAGGGGAGACGGCCAACCCTCCCGCCTGTCCGCCCATCGAGGCGGCGAGCGCCGGGTTCGTCTGCCCCTGTGAGCCAATCGGCATCGGCCCCGGCTGCATGTTCTCCTGCATCGTCTGGGGAGAGGCGGGAGTCCCCGGCTGCTGCGGCTGTCCGGGTGGGCCGCCCTGGGCGGGCAGGAAGAACGAGTCCGGGTTCTGGATGCCCTGGGCCTCTAGCACACGCTCCATGAACGGGCGCATGTTGATGTTGAGGCCGGGGATGGCGGCGAGCTGTCCGGCGAGGTTGACGAGCGCCATCGCCTCGGAGAGCTTCTCCTGGCGGACGGTGGACTCGTCCATGACGTTGATGTTCACGTCGAACTCGCCCTGGAGCTGGAGCGGGTGGACGGCGAGGAGCTGTTGCTTCCCGCCCGCGCCGATCTGCGGGATGATCCGCTCCTCGCGGAGCATCTGCCCCATCATCCCGAGGAACATCTCGCCGATCCGCGAGTACGACCACATGTAGTGCTGCTTGCGGGCCTGGATGATCCGCTGCGCGATGGAGGTCACGATGCTCATGCCCGTGGCCGTGTTCTGCGCGTTCGACAGCCCGCTCTCGGTGCCGCCCGCGAACGCGAGGCCGCCCATGATGTTCTGGAGGTCGCCCTTCATCATCGACTCGGCCTCAAGCGTGATCGACGCCGCTGTCGGGTCGATCTCAAGCTGCGACACCTGGCCGGGGTCTTCGACCACCCACTGAGCGCCGGGGAAGAACTCAAACGAGTCGGGGTCGTCCACGTCGGAGCGGATGAGAGTGATGACGTTCGTGAGCAGACGCAGGGCGTCGATGCGCTGGTTCTGCACCGTCCACAGGTACTCCTGAATCTGCGCGAGCGACTCGACCACCGAGATGCCGGGGACCTGGAAGGCGTCCGGCATCGCCGAGCAGACGACGAACGGCTTGCGCTTGATCCGTAGCGGGTTCTCCCGCGAGGCGAGAACGACGCGGCGAGCGCCCACGGTCACGACCCGCTCATCCGTCCAATACTCCAGGACCTCGATGAGGTCCTTGTTTCGCTCATGGCCCCAGAGGAGCTGCTCGCGCCCGGAGAGGTCGTAGTGGCCGGACTCGTTCTGGGCGTCCTTCAGCTCGTCCACGTTCTTGAACAGGCCCGCGTCCTCCTTCGCCTTGAGCGCGTCCCACGTCTCCCAGCTTCGGTCGATCACCCAGGCGGCGTCGTCCATCCCCTTCGCCGACTGCGGCCAGAAGAAGTCGCGCACGTCGCGCACGATCAGGCTCGGCCCGTCGCGCAGGCAGACGTGCTGCGTCTCCTCCTCGGTGTCGGTGTAGCGGTCACGCAGCACGCCGAAGTCGTCGGAGACTTCGACCTCGATGGGGACGAGCCGCGTCATCTCGCGTGTCTCGTACGCCCACACGACCTTCCCGACCGTCATGCCCGCGATCAGGTCTTGCTGCATGAAGGGGCGCTGCTTGACGGCGAAGCCGTCCTCGTCCATCGCCCACTGGAGAGCTGCCGAGGCAATCTTCGATGAGGACTGGCGACCGAGGAGCTGATCCATCGCCTCGCCGGGGAGGGGCTTCGGCTGAACCTCCCACTTCGGCTTCGCGTCGAGCAGGGTGGCGATCATGCCCTCGATCACCTGGAGGATGTACGGGGTCGTCAGGGACGAGCGCCAGTTCTGCGTGGTCGCGCTGCGCTGCTCGGCGATCCCCCGGTACGCCTTGTAACGGCGCTCGATCTGCTCGGTGAAGTTCTTGTGGAACGGCTCGACAGACTCGATGGCCGCCGTGACCATCGACAGCTCGTCTACGAACGCGCCGTCGCGTGATCCGTACGGGTCCCGAGTCCGTTCCTTCGCAGTCGATCCGCGCTCGTCAGCCACCGATGGCGCTCAGTTGGGCGTTCTTCTTCTGCTCGCCCGCGAGGATTCCCTGGAGGGCACCCATGCCCTTCGTGATGCCGAGTCCTCTGTCCTCGTCCGTCTCTTTCGCCATCGCCATCATCAGGTGCTTCATCGCCTGCTGGATATGGCCGACCGCATCCATCGCGCCCGTGTCCTCGTCGCCGGGGCCGAGCGCGTCGGGGCCGCCAGCGTCAGGCGGACCACCCGGACCGGGAGGGCCACCGCCGCCCTGGAGCGCGGCGAGCAGGCCACCGATCCCCTGGTCGGCCGGGAGGGGTCCCTGGTTGAGCGCATCCATCGGCGGCGGCATCCCGCCTCCACCTGGCTGCACCGGGAGGTTCGGGGCCGCCCCTGGATCGGGGGGCATCATCATCGACATCTCGTCCTCCTAGCTCCAAGCGTAATCGGGCGTGTACGAGCGTCCTGCGCGTCTCCGGGAGGTTCGCACATCACGCGGATGGCTCCCGTACCTGCGGTACATCTCAAGCGCCCCGCAGAGCGCCATCACGCGGTCGTCGTTCGTTCCGTCTGCTGCCCTCGGCGAGGGGAGCGTATCCCGCCGCACGAAGGTCTTGCACTCCATGATCGCCTGGAGCGGGATGTGCGGCAGCGACTCCTCGCGGATGGCGACCTCCAACTGGGAGATGATGAGCGGCCTCGTCTTCGACGTGATCGGGAAGCCGTAGGTGATGTTCTGCTTGAAGTCGGGCCGGTCGTCCTGGACGTGGCGGTAGAGCTTCGGGTACGGGCGGCGTCCCTGCTTGCCGTCGCGCAACGGGATGATGATGGCCTCGCCGTAGCCGCCGCCCATCTCGACCGCGAGCCGCGCTGTGCCGTACCAGCGACCGAGGAAGTGGAGCTGCTCGGCGGCGAGGTCGGAGTCGATCTTGCCGTGCAGCTCGGCGGCGATGTTCATGTTCGACAGGTCGATGACGTAGGCAGCCGTGAAGTCGAGGCCGCGCCCCGTCGCGGTGTCGGCGTAGATCGCGTAGTCGTGTTCCTTCTCGGGCTTGTCGTACACCCACACCCAGCCGTCGCGGGACTGGTGGAAGACCGCCTTCGCCCCTGACTCGTCGGCCATGAAGCGCCCCCGGAAGAGAGCCTCGCGGAACTTCTCGGCATAGCGGCCGAGCGCCTCCACGTCGAACCAGCAGCCCGCCGTCCCCATGAACGCCTCGGCCGCGTTGAGCGGGTACTGCTCGGACATGTCGGAGGGCTTGAGCCGCTTCCGCATCCGGGCGAACCAGGCGTCGTCGCGGCCAGGGTGCTTGTCGGCCCCGAGGAAGATCGCCGAGATGTCGCGGTCGGCCGCTCCCGTCCACAGCTCATAGAAGAGGTTGCCGTAGCCGTTCGCGGTGGAGACGATCAAGAGCTGCGTCTCGGTCGAGTCGGCCATGACCGGGATGAACGCCTTGTACGTCTCGTCGGCCCACTGATGGCGGCCAAACTCATCGAGCAGGACGACGCCCGCCGTCTCGCCGTGGCCCGCTCGCGGAGTCGAGGGCATGGCGATGAGCGAGGAGATGCGGCCGTCCGGGAACTCCCACTGAATCTGCGAGGAGGGTCGTCCGCGCTCGGGCTTGATGACCTTCGCCCCGAAGCGCAGATGCTCGGGAGAGTTCTCCCACAGGTCCCAGGCGCGGCCGATGAGCTTGATCGCCTCCGTCTCGTTGATCGAGACGGCAAGCGCCCGCGTGCCCGGTTGCGCGAGGCACTTCCAGGCGCAGTACCCGATCCCTAGCCAGGAGACGCCGAGCTGGCGGGCCTTCAGACGCAGGATGACCTGATCGCGCATGTACGAGTCCAGCTCGTCGCGCTGCCACTCCCAGCCGTCCGCGAAGGTGAAGTTGAAGACCTCGCCGGTCTTCGGATCGACGGCCTGGGTATGACGCAGCCAGCTCGCCGGGTGCGCTTGAGCCTCGGCAACCTCGGCCTCCAGCCTGCTCAGCCTGTCCCGAATCGCGTCGGCGACTGCGGGATCGAGGTCAAGCGTCGTCATCAGGTAGTAGGCTACGCGACCTACATCCCAACGAAGCGCCGGGGCTGCCTTTGGCACCCGCACGCAACGGCAAGATGCCTCTGACTCGCCCCGACGCTCTGATCCGCATAGGAGGGCAGTCCCATGCGCCTGATCGTCGGAATCCTACTGGCGTTCACGCTGTTTGCAGCACCGGCAACTGCATCACCAGACGGTCGAATCGCCCAGCAGCAAGCGCGAGCGAAAGTGGCGATCTGCAAGACGTTCCGCGAGTATTGCCAGGAGGCACTCCGTGTCTCCTGGTGCGAGAGCAAGTGGTACGTCTGGGCACAGAACGGCCAGTACCTCGGCATCTTCCAGATGGGTTCGTCGGAGCGTGCGAAGTACGGCCACGGCTCGGGGGCATGGGCGCAGGCCAGAGCAGCTCATCGCTACTTCGTCGCGTCAGGCCGCGATTGGAGTCCCTGGAGCTGTCGCTGGGCTGCCTGACTCCCACGCCCTGAACAGATGCTCGCGCAGGAGGTCGAGGTCTAGCTCGCCGACGAGGGCAGCGATCATCACCGCCTGCCCGTAGTTCTTCGCCCCGAGCTTGTGGTTGCACCGCTTCGTGTACTGCTTGACCGTCTCCATCCCGATGTGCAGGAACTCGCCCACCTGTCGCTTGTTGTAGCCGCAGGCCATGAGGGTCAGGCACTCACGCTCACGGCTCGTCAGGTCGAGCTGGCGGTCGAAGTCCGGGACGACCGGCTCGGCGTGAGCCATCACGTCGGGGTTGCCACCGAGCTGCGTCATCCAGTCGCGGAACGACTGCTCGATGTCGATGGAGAAGAGGCGCTCGGTCTTCTCGGCCTCCCGCCGCATGGAGGGGAAGGCGAGCTGAGGAGAGGGTCGGTTTGCGCGGTGCATGTCTCCCCGACCCCCTCCTCTCTACGGTGCGAACGTGATGACTCCCTTCAGGGCGAGTGCGCCGTTCTTGGCCGCCCAGTGGGGAAGGCAGAGGCTTTGTGCTGACACGTCCACACCGTTGACGGTCGAGACAATCCCCTTCCCGCAAGGATCGTTGTCCGTCGCCGGGTTCCACGGAAGCACCGTGTCGGTCTTCCCCCGAACGGGTGCAGCACAGGGCATTACTTCCTTCCTTGGGCCTTCTCATGCTCGTCCATGACCTGCTGGGTCGCGGACTTGCGCTTGGCGGCAGCCTCCTTGTTCGCCTTCGCTGACGCCTCGGCCTCGGCCTCGATCTCGGCGATTCGCGCCTTCTCCCCTTCCTCGCGCTCCTTGGCGAGTTCCTCCTCGATGTCGAAGAGTTCGCCGCTGTCGCCAGCGATGTTCTTCGCGTCCTCCTCCTCGGCCGGGTACGTCAGGCTCGCCTGCGTCCGCTGTCCGAGTCGGCGGGCGATGGCCTCCGAGTCGCCAGCCTGGACGAGAATCTCCTGCTTGACGTGATCGCCGATCACGACCTCCTTGAGCGCCTCCAGCTTGTCGCGCTCGTCGTCAGCCAGCTCGACCGATCCCGGAACTTCCAGTTCCTTTGCTTCAGCCACTTCTACTCCCTTCCTCGACCTCGACGGGCGCGGGTGCGCCGTTCGGTGGTTGATAGTCCTTGACCCGGACGAGCCGCTCCGAGTGCCCGAACTCCTGAACATGATGGAGCGAGCAGCGAACCCGCCCGTCCGGTCCAACCCAGCGCCCCTGCGACTTGCAGCCTCCGGTGATCTGGGTGAGTGGAGTGTTCGATTCGCAGAGCATCAGACCGTGAACTCCACTTCGCCCTTCAGGTCGGGTGGGGCGGTGATCGCCACGACCTTCAGCCCCGGAGTCCCATAGGCCACCGTCACGAAGGCGTTGGTCGTATGGACCCCCGTGGCGGGAGTTGCCCCCGATCCGTAGTCCAGCGTGATGCCCGCAGTCGGGTTCTGCGGCCACACCGCGATGTCGGCGGTGAGCGACCCCGGCCTGACCTCGATAGGAACGACGCCACGCAGACCCGCCTGCGACATCCAGGTGCCTGCGCTGCGGCCGACAGACCCGCCTCCGTATGCCTTCGGAGTGACGATCCCTCCCGGCCCTCTTGCGTTACGAGAAAGCCGCCGCATGATGCGGGACTGCATCCCTACCGGCAGCCGCTCGATCAGTGACTTAGCCATGCGGATTAGCTTGGCTCGTCTGTCGGACGGAATACAAGTTCCACTCGCGGGTTGCACCAGCAGTCCGCAGCGAGGACATGGCGTCCGATCTTCCAGTTGAGCCAGATGTAGAACCTTCGCATCATCCGCTCCCTTGTACCCCGCACCGCTCGGTCGTCACACCGCCGGGCGGACAGACAGGCGGTGGCTTGTGCGAGCGCGGCGTCGGCTTCGGCTTGGGCTTAGGCTTGGTCGGTGGCTTCTGCGTGGGCGGTGGTACGGATGGAGTGGTCTGAGTCGTCTCAGTCGTGGAAGGTGGCTGAGTTGTTGTCGTGGTCGTTGTCGTCGTTGGAGGAGGCGGCGGCGGCGGTGATGTCGTCGTCGTCTGAGTTGTCGTCGGAGGCTGAGTCGTTGTCGTTGTCGTCGGAGGAGATGTCGTCGTCGTGGTGGTCGTCCCCGTCGTCGTAGTGGTTCCCGTGGTGGTCGTCTGAGTCGTCGTAGTCGTCTCGGTCGTCTGCTTACAGTGATCCTCGTTCTCCCCACCCTTGCCGTGCGGCTTGCAGTCAGCCCCGTGGTTCGGCTGTGGGTCTTCACGGCATGGCTTCTGCGCGTTGCCGTGTTCGCATGGGTTCTTGCCGGGTGGCTCAGGTGGCTTAGCCGCGAGCGCGACTCCTAGCCCTGCGGCGAAGATCACGCAGGCGACGACCGCGACCAGGATCGCCCTGCCGTACCCGCGCTCCGCGTCCTGCGTCTCGCGGCGGCGGCACTCGATCCCGTTCCTGCACACGCACCCGCTGTCCCCGCATACGAGGTCTTCGGTTGCCCCACAGTGGCGGCAACTGTCCCTCTTCGACATGCCTTAGCTCCTTGGTTCGACTTCCCCCTCGCTGGGTGAATCGTCGCACGACGGGCGGGCGTTGTAGTCTCCGTGAGCAATCGACAGAAAGGAGCGGCATGGCCGTAGAGGTCAATAGCCAGCGCGAGGGGGTCGAGATCAGTTGGGACCCGATGGTCGAGAGTGGGCCACCGGAGGAGAAGCCACCGGACCAGCCGGACGGCTTCCCGACGCATCCGATCTTCCTGCCTCCGTATGTGGACAACGCTCCACCTACGGATCAGCCTCGCCCAGACCACGAACTTCCGGGCGATCAGCCGAGGCCCGATCACGAACTCCCCGGCGACCAGCCCCGCCCGGATCAGGGGCTTCCTGGCGAGCAGCCGGGGCCGTCCCATCCGATCTACCTGCCGCCGTACATCGACAACTCGCTTCCGGGCGAGGCGGCTCAGAAGCTCAAGGACTTCCTGTTCGGGAACCTCCCGGAGCATGTCGAGCCGATGGGCGGCAAGGAGATCGCCGTTCAGGTGTTCGCGCAGGGGCAGGACGGCGACTGGTCGAACACGGCCGTCCAGCCGAACGACGGCCTCGCGCTCCTCTCCTACCCCAAGGGGTTCAAGGGAGAGAGCTACGTCGAGGTCCGCGCACTCGACGGTTCCCTGGTCGATTCGGGGACGATCACCGTCAAGTAGATGCAGCACCGTGTCCCGTGGAGGTACGCGCTTCCGATCATCGGACTCGCGTACCTCCTGGGATACCTCTCACGCGGCTTCTGGTCCTAGGGCTACTTCTTCTTCTTCGGACGCTTCTTCTTCGCCGCCTGAGCGTTGGCGATGCGAGCCGCCGACTCCTTGGAGTGGCCCTCGCGGCGCAGCGCCTCGTACACCTTCCAGTTCTTGACCTGCTTTCCGGGCATCAGCCAGCGACGTTGACGCCGAACAGGAAGATCAGGACGAGCGCCACCGCGATGATCGCTAGGCAGATGTCGTTGAACGTGAGCATTACTCCTCCTCCTTCTTCTGCCCCGGCCAGGGTCCCATGATCTTCGTATCGCCCTCGGATGGAGGCGGCTCGTCGTCTCGATACCGCTCTCGCTCCAGGAAGATGCCGAACTTCACCCGCGTAATCCGGTCGTGACGGGCGAGGAAGACGGCGGCGATGATGAGGGCGAGGACGAGCGTGAGGCCGCCCAGCGAGAGTTCGACGGTGCTGACGGCGAGCATCCCGTCATCGTCGCTGGCCTACCGGAGGTCGCCGGGGTCGCCCCGATGCTTCATCCAGCGGTTGAGCAGCACCTTCAGCCAGTGGGGGAACGACTGGTGCCAGCGGCGCGGGATCGCCCAGATGAGGAAGCGGTAGATCGCCCGGTCGAGCGCGTTCATGCCAGCAGCCTCGGGCGCACGACCTTGCGGAAGTCGGTGCGGTAGTGCAGCGAGCGCGACGACGGAGGTTCGCTCCCGAACGAGAACCACTTGGACGTGTTCGCGTCACCGGGCTGGTAGCAGCAGCACACATGCCCGTCGTAGTGCGCGAGGTCGCCCACCTTGTAGGGAGCGCCGACCGTGGGCCAGTCGTCCTCGTAGTAGTTCGTGTTCCCGTACCCCGACCAGCCCTGCTGCGCGGGGTCCTGCACGTTCAGCCCCGTCTCGCGCTTCGCGTAGTGGAAGGCCTGGATGGTCGAACCTGAGCAGTCCGAGGTCGTCGGCCCGTTCGGGTTCACGCTCACATCGACGGCACGGTTCTGCGAGTAGTACCAGTCCGGCTCCGCGATGGCCTGCTCGCAGAACTCGGTGATCTTCTTGCGGACGGCATCCTCCTTGGAGGTCGCCGGTTGGGACGCCTTCTTCTCCTCCTGGAGGAGGCGCTGCGACTCACCGTCGAAGGCGGGCTTCTTCTCCTTGCCGAAGTTCGTCCCGCGCATCGTGTCGTGCGCCTTCTTCCCCCAGGAGCCATCGTCCGACCCCTGGGGGATCAGGCCACGCTTGCGCTTCCACTCGGCGCTCGCGGTGTTGAGCTTCTCGTTCCACTGTTTGTCCCACTTGTCCGGCTCCCACTCCAAGAAGCCAAGGTGCGCGAGCGCCCTCTTGACCGCGAGCGCGGTGTTCCCCTTCGACTTGAAGTCGGTCGAGGGAAGGCCGTACGCCTCGGTGAAGGGCGCGTTCTGCTCGGAGACGGTCACTTGATCGCTGCGTCGTGGTCGTCCTTGAGAATCTGGAGCGTGCGCTCCAGCTTGTCCGGCCACGGCCAGGTGTTGATGTCGTTCGGGTCGTAGTTCGGGCCGCGCTGCGGGACGGTGGGCTGCTTGCGATACCAGTCGAAGAACGACTCGATCCCGTCCTGGTATCCGATCTTCGTCGCCATGTCGTCGCCTCCATCGGGCGGGGGTTCGGGTGGGGCGGTGCCCTTCTCGACCGGGAACACGAACTCGCGCTCAGACTTCGCCGGTCGGCACCAGTCGGCGCTCGGCGGGTCCTGGTCGGACAGCTCGATCCAGACCGCCCACGATCCAACCTGGGTGGGCACACCCGAGACGAGGCCGGTCGCGCCGTTCAGGGAGAGGCCCGGAGGCATCTCGCCTTGCAGGATGCGCCACTGGTAGGGAAGCGCGGGGCCGCAGCCCCCCTCTCCTGCGAACTGATGCGAGTACGGCTCGCCGGTCTTGCCGACCGGGATGTCGTAGCTCGCGTCGGTGTAGCGCACCCTTGGAGGCTACTCGGTCAGGCGGGCGTCCTCTGCACCGAGTGTTTGCAGATTCACCAATACGCCAGGATCGCCATAGCGTTTCTCGCCGTACATCTTCACGATGTAGCGGTCGTCGCGGATCACCCCCGAGGCGGTGAGGCCGTCGCAGACGGCTCGCAGGAGCTTGTCGAGATCAGGATTAGCGTCCCGCCAGATCGGGGCACTAGCCTTGAGCTGTCCAATGTTCCGACCCGTTCCGAAGTGAGCGGAGGGGCGTTGGAAGAAGAAGAGTGCGCGGAGCCTGAGTGGGCCGAGCAATCGCTCGCTCCCAGCGGCAAGCCTCGCGTACTCGGCGACTGCCTGTCGCCAGGGGGCCAGGTCGCGGAGCATCTCGACCATGACCCCCTTGCCCACATGTCGCTTCGATCCCTGCGCGACCGGCTTGCCGGGGACGAAGAACTGAATCTCGTCAAGCACGTCGGGTGCCGAAGATGAACTCACGCCGCATCATGGTGGCGATCATCGGCTGACCACGCTGGTAGCGGGCCATGACCTGCGCCATGACCTCGATCAGCTCCTCCTCGGGAAGCTCGTTCAACTCTTGAAGCAGCCTCGCTCGCTTGCGGGCATGGATCACGCGCCCGCCCGCGTCGGTCAGCAGCCACTCGCCCGAGTCCTTGCGCTCCAGCATCCCGTAGTGGCGCATCCAGCCGAGGCGTCGCCCGATGACCGAGCCGTACTCATCGAGGCCCAGCTCGCCCGCGAGCGCGGGTGACTTGAGCGGCCCCGTCTCTGCGAGCTTGAGCATGAGGTCGAAGTCGCGGAACTCCCTGACCGAGAACACCTACGTCACCACCCGGAAGTTCTTGCGGCCCCCGATCCCCCTGGAGTCGAGGCGCAGGTCGCCGCGCTCATGCAGGGCCGCGAGAATCTTCGACGTGTGCGAGTCCGAGGGCGTCCAGCCCTCGTCGGCAACGAGGCGTGAGGAGTAGATGTCCTCGTCGGGGTAGGAGGCTCGCAGGTAGACGATGGCCTCCTGCAACGTCGTCTCCGACACCGCTCCGTTGGAAGACGCCTTCACCTTCGCCTTCGGCGCGGGCGGATGGATGATCCGCTCGATGGCAACGAGACGGCGGTGAACGTCCTTCAGCTTGGCGATCTCCTCCTCATGGAAGGCGATCTGGCCCTCGACCTCGCGCAGATGCGTGAGGGTCGGAGCGAACTCGCGCTCTAGGCGCTCCTGATGGTCGTACATGTCTGTCCTTCCTGTCGGGTTACACGATTCGTAGAACAGCGATCACGATGAGAACGACGACGAGGACGATGAGGAAGATGCCGAAGCCGTCCAGGTCGGGTGGGTACTTGCGGTAGCTCACTTCACATACGACCGGGCGAGGAGGGTCTGAAGCTCGTCAACCTCCTCCAGCGCGAGCCTGAGCTGCTTGCGAAGCTCGCGGTTGTCCGCCCGCAGCCGCGCACACTCGCGCATCTTGGCGACACGAAGCATGTCGAACTCGCGCTCCAGCGCCTCGTACTCGCCAATCAGAATCTCATGGGTTTCCATCAGGTCGTCCGGCACAGTTCCCTCAGCCTCTCCGGGGCCATGTCAACCTCCCCTTCGTCGGATTCCTCCCAGTCGGGATCGAGCATCGGCACGACGTGAACTTCCCAGCCGGGGACGACCGGCTTGCCCTTGGCCTTGAGCCGATCCAGCTCATCGAGCGGATACCAGGGCACGATGCGTGCGCCCCGGCGCTCCCAGGCAAGAGCGTCGTCGTAGATGCGCGTGTTGAAGAAGACGTTGCCGCGATGCAGGATGACCTTGCGCTCCGCGATCTCCTCGTACAGCTCAAGCGCGTTCATCGAGGACTCGCTGGATCGCTTCGGCGTAGGGGATGTCCTCGGAGGCGGCGAGAGTGACGGCGGCATCGTGGACGGCGCGGCCTCGGGCCTCGGCCTCGCGCACCCAGCCATCGGGGAGAGGCTCGGCGAAGAGAGCGGCGGCGGCCATGAGCTGCCTCTGGGTGGGGCGCGGGAGGCGAGGGATGACCTCGACCGTGGGGGCGGGCTGCGGAGGAGGCTCTGCCTCCCAGGCGTGCGAGAAGTCCTCGACCTTCGCCACCGGCAGATGCACGATCACGGTCTGCGGAGGCTCGGGCAGGTCGGGCGACCCCGTGATCGTCACCGACCCGTCCTCGCGCACGAACACGGTGCCGGTGATCTGACCCAAGGGGTTCTCGACCGGGATGACCCACACCGGCTCCTCCCCCTTGCAGATCGGGCAGTCGTAGAAGGCGTGGATGTGGCAGAAGGCGGCGCGAGGCTCACGCCGTGGCTCGGTGTCCCAGCCTCCCTCACGCGGGAACGTGTCGGTCACTTGCGGGCCTGCGCCTTCACGAAGGCATCCTGGATCGCCTTCTTCTGCGCCGAGCGAACCATGTCCTGCGCCATCTCCATCTGGACATCGGGGTGCTGCATCAGCTCGCGGTTGGCCGCGATCTTCTTGTCGCGCATGAGGCCGAACCAGGCAGCGGCCTCTCCGTCCAGGCCCATGAGAATCAGCATCTCAGCGACTTGACCCCCATCGAGATCGGGATGCTCCTCGGACAGCCATACTCCGACCGGGCGTCCGTCCGCGAGCTTGAAGGAATGTGCCCCCGGCCCGTAGGCGTTCTTCAGGACGATGAAGGACGGAGCCGCCTCCTCGGGTGGCGTATCGTCGTCGGGAGGCTCGACGGGAATGGCATCGAGGGGGTCAGGTTCGGGAGGCAGCAGGTCTGCCGCCGTCGTCAGCGCCGGAAGCTCCACGTTCGACTCGGCACCTTCGACCTCCCCATCCTCACCGACGTAGACGATCCCCTCCAACTCGTCAGGCGTCTTCTCGCTCATGGCGCTCCTTCAGTCGGTCGATGTTCGCCTGGACGACCTCGCGTACCCAGGTCTTCGGATCGGTGTGTAGCAGCTTCTCGCGCAGGAACTTCGCGTCCTCGGCGCGGACGTACACCACGACGTTCATCGCGTTCTTCGCCATAGGTACACCAGTCTACTAGTTATGTGGTATACCCGTACACCCCCCGGCAGAGGGGAAGCGGGGGAGAGGCTGGGAGGGTGAGCGCGACTCTTTGCGGTGGGTCGCGCTCCTCTCTCAGCTAGGCGGCTAGGCGTCAATGCGGCGGATTGGCAGCTACCTGTGTGGGAGGCTCTCAGAGGGCTGGCGCTTGCAGAAACGCCTCCCCCTAGGAGAGGCTCACGCGCTCGCGCCCAAACGCGGGGGATGCCCCACCCTCCGGGTGGACTTGGCTCAGCCGAGCCGAATCGCGCCTATGCGATCCCCACTTGCGAAGCAAGTGCCTTGAGTTCTTCCAAGCCCATCTGCTCAACCCCTTCGGGGTTGGAGGGGAGGGGTAGGGATAGCTCTGCTTGCAGCAGAGGGTCGGTCGCGTCCAGCAGCGCGAGGGCGGCTCTGCTTCGCTGAGCCGGTGGCACCGAGGGGTCGATGCCCGCTAAAGCGGCGGCCGCCACCCGCTCCGCTTCGACCATCACCGCCGCCTTCAACACTCCTCTAGGAGTGTTCAGCCCTGCTTTGCCGAGTGCAAGTCGCAGGGTGGCTCGCCTTCGGCGAGAATCGACGCTCGCCGCGTTCCCAATCGCAGACCACTCGGCAGGACTCTTGGCTACGCCAAGTCCCGAGTGAGCGGCGCAGTAGTCGGCATCCCTTCGGGATGGAGCTGCACAAGCCGTCCCGTCCCGCTTGAGCGCCCAGCACCCCCTCGGACCCTGCGCGGTCGCTCGGACTCCGTACGCGGGCTGTTCCACAGCCTCCTGCGCCGAGTCGGCGAGTGTGTCCACCGTCCCGCTCGACGGCCGCGAATCTGCGTCCACGACGCTCAGGTGTGGCGCGTCCGTCACCTACGCATCATACGCCGCTCGCCGGATGCTCAGCCCCTACGGGGCTGGAATGTTGCGTTTGTGTTGAGAAGCACCCTGCCACCCTTGACACCGTTGCCAGGGCTATGCAGAGTGGGATTCCCCAGCCGGGGCATCGGGAACTCACGAAGTGAGGACAGCCCGAAAGCCGGTTGGGTCGAGGCTCCCGAGCCGTAGGCCGTGAATGGGCATGGTCAAGCGTGATGCCGAGTCGCCTCGTAATCCCCGAGTCGTGGGACACCGTAGGTGTCCTGCCAGGTCGCTGAACCGTCCGTTCTGTGGCGCTGCACCGAAGGTGGAAGACGCTGAGAGGCGTCGGAGCCGGTTGCGCTAGGAGCGGATGCACGGAAGAGGCGAAACCGGCAGGACGACACCGAAGGTGTCCTGGAGCGGAAACGCTCACGGCTTACACATGGACATGTGCAGCGACTCCTTGAGTCGCCCAGCCTTGCGCTGAGCGGCTCTGGGTTTCGACGCCCCGTCCCCTCTGGGGACGTTCCCGACAGGAAGGAGCCTTCTGTGAAGGCTAGACATCACGGCAGGGTCGCGGCCACGGGCACCTTCGGTGCCTTCCGCCCACCCGTCAGCGTCGGAGTATCCGACGACGTGAGGATCGCCACTCGACAGCTCGTCCGCTCAGCTCGTAGAGCTGAGAAGGCGTGGCTGAAGACACTCCCGAAGGGAGTGACGGTCTGATGTGGCTCGGTCTGCTCATCGTCTTCTGCCTCATGTGGGCGGCGTGCGAATGAGCTTGCTCATCATCCCGCTCGTCGTGGCGTTCTACGCCACGGTCTTCGCTCTGCCATCCAGGTAGAGAACCTTGCACCCAGGGCGGCTTCGCCGCCCTGCACGGAGGGTTCCAACCTCTGCAACACCCCGACAGGAAGGAGGCACCGAAGGTGCCTGACGTTCTCACATCCAGCATCGAAGATGCTGAAGAGGAGCTGTACCCGTGTGCCGAGTGTGGCAGCGGGCATGAGTTCCTCAGCGATGCTGAGGAGTGCTGCGCCGTCTACTGCGATTGCTGTGGCAATCGGCAGGACTCGTCGGACTCGTTGTATTACAACGAGAACTACGGCGGCTCGCTCTGCGAGGACTGCGATGCGGAGCATCGCTACTACTGCGCCGACTGTGGGTCGGAGCATGGCTCCGACGAGGAGGCATACGACTGCTGTAACTCCGAAGAGGAGTTCCACGGTGAGATGCCGTACCTCGCCCCGGTCGATGACCCTTACAGGGTCAGCGTTCCTGCCATCGAAGGCCGCCCTGCGCGGCTCTGCTCCTTGGAGCAAGAGCTGGCGAGCGGCGGAACGATGGTCGCTCGGCTTCTCTACGACATCGGCGTAGCCGATGAGCCAGGGAAGGTGCAGTACCACTACGGCGGTTCCCGCCGTGGCAGGGCACACGTCGAGGAGGACGGCTCGTTGCCGGATGCCGGTGGTGAAGTGGTCTTCGACCGCTTCAACCTCTCGCAGGACGGTCACTCGACGGCTCTGTCGCTGGCTCTGACGAAGATTCGTCAGCTCCGGGACACGCCAGGTCGTCCAGTGACGACCTCGTACGCCGCAGGCATCCACGTCCACATCTCGGCTAACGCCGAGGACGGGACTGGCTTCGGCGCTCGGGACATGGCAGCTCTTTACGAGCTGTGGAGCTATGCCGAGGACATGCTCTACTCGTTCTCCGCTGCCGGATGGCAGCGGCACCGGCAGCCTGCCGACTCCTACTCGGGCTACTGCAAGCCCGTGCCCAAGGTGGAGGGTGCTGCTGGAGCAGCAAAGGTGTGGCGAGTCATGCGCTCAGACCGATACTTCGGTCTGAACTTCCAGCGGCTCTACTCGGCCGTCTCCCGCTGCTCCTGTGGAGCAGCGACGATGGGCGACTGGGAGGCTTGCGATTGCGGAGCCTTCGACGGTGCAACCGTCGAATGGAGGGTCTTCAACTCCTCGACGCTGCCTCGCACGATCCACGCATGGCTGCTGTTCGCTCACGCCATGACGGCTCATGCCAAGAGGCATGAGCTGGGGACGCTCCCCGTGAACGAATACGGGTCTTCGACCCGTGAGGAGAAGCGGGAAGTGCTGAACCATCTGCTCGACATCCTGCCTCTCACCGAAGGTGAGAAGGACACGATCCTGGAAGCGGCAGGACGCTCACCGGGGCTGTAAGCCCCGCCCTGCAATAAGCCCCGGCTTTGCCGGGGCTTTACGGAGGGCAATACCTCCCGGCTCTACGAGCCGAATACCCGACAGGAAGGAGCCACACTATGTGTGGAATCGCTGGCGTATACCTTCGTGACCCGAAGGCGAAGGCCGATCTCGATGCGATCCTCGACACCATGCTCGATGAGATCGAGCATCGTGGTGGGGACGCGACAGGCTTCGTCGCTCTTGGCGACGAGGGGGTCACGGAGTGGCAGAAGGCCGCCTGTGACGTGCGGGACTTCGTGAAGTACCGCCGCCGAGTCCCGAAGGGGACTCGCACGATCTTGGCCCACACTCGCTGGGCAACCCAAGGGTTGCCTGCCTTCGTGGAGAACAATCACCCCCTCAAGAGGGGGTCGTTCTACGCCATCCACAACGGCCATGTCAGCAACGACCACAAGCTCTTTGAGCTTGCCGGTCGGGTGCGGTACGGCCAGGTGGACTCCGAAGCCATCCCGGCTCGCTTTGCGAGCCTCGGGAAGCTCGGAGCGGCACCGAAGGTGATGAGTGAGATCGAAGGGGCAGCGGCCATCGCCGTCGTGGACGAGAATCGTCCCGACGAGCTGGTCCTGGCCCGAGGCCACCAGTCGCCTCTCTTCGTCTTGACGACGAAGCGGTACGTCCTCTGGGGCAGCACGCTTGCCACCGTCAAGGAGGCGTACGAGGCCCACATCGGTCGTCTGCCGAAGAGGCAGAAGATCGAGCAGGTCAAGCAGGGCACCGTCCTGCACTTCAAGGACGGGAAGCTGACTCGCAAGTCGTTCAAGCCGTACAGCCCACCGAAGGTGAAGACCTGGCAGGGCACGAACCTCGTCCTTCCCTGGAAGGACGTGACGCCGCAGGTCCCCGCCTCCACGACCAGCTCTCTGAGCTGGGAGCGCGAGGAGGACACCCTCGACTGTGACGCTTGCGGCACCGTCATCTCCTGGAAGGAGATGGAGTACCGCTGGGACGACGAGGACAAGACGACGTACCAGCTCTGCCAGGACTGCGACGTTCTGTGGGAGATGGACGGCGTGCCGAAGATCAGCCGACAGGCTGACATCGTGTACGAGTCCTGGGACGCCGTGAACGCGGCCATCCTCGATGAGGATGCCGAGTAGCTGAACGCAGCACGGAGGGCACCGAAGGTGCCCTCTACGGTGCAGTCAGCACCACTCGACAGGAAGGAGCGAACACTATGTGTTCGACACAACGCTGCCCGGAGTGCGACTACCCGAAGTGCGAGGGTGGTCACACGAAGCCGGACACCGCGCCCCTCTACATCCAGATGGGCGCTACGAGGGTCATCGTCCAGGACGAGGCCCAGCGTCGTCTCGACGCTGCTCGCGCCATCTACCGCAAGCAGTACGACCGGGGCTACCTCCTGTCCCAGAAGGGACAGGACGAGACAGCCCAGCGCATCCTCGACAACGCCAACGCCGCCCTCCGCTCTGCGGAGGCCGACTACGCCGCAGCGAGGGCGCGAGGCGGCAGGACAGTCTGACCACACCGGGAGGAATCCCCCTCGTTCTTTGAGGGGGTTCCCCCCGAACCGACAGGAAGGAGGGCCAATGCCCTACGACGACTACTACGACGACGAGGAGTGGGCCGACAGGGTGGAGCGGTTCGCCGACCCCGGAGGGGACTCGGCGCTCCACGTCGCAGGACGGGACAACCCCCGGAACCTGCCCTGCCCAACCTGCGGTTGGCCCAACAGGCTGACCGCCAGGGATGCCGCCTCGGGCTACCAGTGTGACTCCTGCGCCAACGCACAGGAGCGCGGCATGGACATCCACTACTACGACGGCCCCGAAGGGGCTGAGGAGGACGACGAGGTATGAGTCTCAACTGGACGCTGGACAAGATCGCAGACTGGGATTCAGTCTGCTACATGGAGGCACCCTGCGACATCCCGTCGCAGTTCGTCGCCAAGGGCGACAGGATGCTGAATCCGGTCACGAACGCCCTCATCTGGGCGACCATGAGCGTCGGACTCTCTGGCATCACCAGAGAGAACGCTGCCGAGTTCTTCGCTCGGCTCCGCTTCATCGAGAGACTCGATGGAGCGATGCTCATTCGGGCCGAGGTCGATGGCAAGCGACCCGAAGGGTACGCCGCCTTCATCACGCCCGAGGAGGTCGTCGCCCACATTGGCCTGACGGCCAATGTCACCACCGAGAGCCGCGCCAAGTGGCTCAAGCGGTTCAGCAACGACCTCGACAGGGCGCTGGATCAGGTCAGGACTCTGATCCCCCGCCCGGTCGGCGACATGATGGGCCAGGAGTAGCTCGACCGCAGCACGAAGCCCCGGCAAGCCGGGGCTTTACGGTGCAGTCAGCACCACACCGACAGAAGGGAGTGGCTATGCCACGCTTCAACGTCCAGATCGAGTTCGATCTGGAAACGAGCATCAGCCCGGAGGGCGTCCGGTTCGATGAGCCGGATGGCGTCGAGGACTACGAGGATTCCTCGTACTTCCAGGACAATCCGGTCGAGTGCTACGGCGGCTCCATCGCGTTCACGGTCGAGGCCGAGGACGAGGACGAGGCCGAGGAGACAGCACGTCAGGCCGTCTACGACGGCATGGAGGTCGAGGACGACTCGGGCATCACCTGGCAGGCTGTGAACGTCCGCACCGAGATCGAGAAGGTCGTCATCCCGATGACGCTCGACAGAGCGAGGGAGATTCTGACCGGACTCGTCTCCTCTGGAGACGACGAGGAGGTCAGGGAGGCCGTCGAGTTCGTCTTCGACAGCTTCGCTTCGATGGAGGCCCGCCTCTCCGAGGCGACGAGCCGCATCGCAGGACTCGTCGCTCGGGTCGAGCAGGCCGAGGCCGCAACCGCCGTCACCGAGGTCACGGAGGGGAGCTAACGCTCCTCTCCCTCCTCATGGGCGGCTGGCCTTGGCTCCTTCCTTGGAAGGACCCGCTCTGGATGATCGCCGCCAACTTCCTGTTCTGGCCCGCCCTCTTTCTGAGGGTGTGGCTCATGGACAGGTGGGACAGGCGGCGCTCCCGGAAACGCAAGCAGGTCTGACTTGCCGGTCCCTCTCATCGAGAGGGGTCGGGAGGCCACGCCTCCATACCACGTTGTAACGTGGTATACTGTGCAACGTACCTACCGGCAGGAAGGAGGATCGTATGCCAACAGTCGTCCTCTCTCCCGAGAAGTTTCGGGAGGAGGCATCGAGGCGTCTCATCGACCGCTTTGAGCTACAGGTGCTTCTCGACATTAGGTCGAGGCCCGCCGTCGCTCGGATGGTCAAGGACGGACGCCTCCCAGAACCCGTCGTCCACAAGACAGGGGCTTCGCCCCTGTGGGACAAGGACGAGGTACTCGCACGAACCGACAGGAAGGAGTGATGACCTGTGGTCATCGACACACTGGACACCCTCATCGAGAGGGTGCTGGCCGAGGACGCGAGGAAGTTCGATCTCCTCGCCGATTCTCGGCGCATGTCCGTCGCCACTGAGGAGCGCGAGGAGGGCGAAGCCCCTCACGTTCTCCTGTCCGTGGATCGTGACCCGGCGCAGACGCAGGACTTCTCGTCAGAGACGTTCCGTCTCTCCGATCACGCCCTCGGTCAGATGGCGACCGATCTCGGCATCCCGAAGCGGTACTTCGACCGGATGAAGGTCGAAGCTCCGGGCCTGTTCCGCGAGAACGTGCATCACTGGATGTACGAGACGCCGAACCGCCGAATGATCCGGGCCAGGAAGAACGACAGTGGCTACGCCACTGGTCGGGCGTGGCTCTCGGATCGGTACAGGAGGCTCGACAACATCGAGGTAGCAACGAAGTTGCTGCCCGAGTTCGACCGCCTCGACACGGAGGTCAAGTTCCACAACGCCTCCATCACGGACGAGAGGTTCTACCTCCGCGCCGTGTTCCCCCGCATGGAGAAGGAGGTTCGCCTCGGCGATCCGGTCCAGTGGGGAGTCCAGATCAGCAACAGCGAGGTCGGTGCTGGACAGTTCAGCATCGACAGCTTCGTCATGCGACTCGTCTGCCTGAACGGGATGGTCGTGGCGAAGGTGATGAGCGCACGTCACGTTGGCAAGCGTCTCGGAGAGCATCTCTCCGACGAGGCGATCCGCGCCGACGACCGTGCGTTCTGGCTGGCAGCTCGGGACGAGCTTCGGAACGCCATCTCGGAGACGCAGTTTGAGACGGTCGTTCAGTCGCTTCGTCTGACGACGGAGGGTGCCACGATCACGGCTCCCATCGCCGCCACCGAGCGGCTTGCCAAGACGTACGAACTCTCCGATGGAGAGAAGGAAGCAGTCCTGACGAGCCTCGCGTCCAACGGGGACTTCACTAGGTGGGGCTGCCTCAATGCAATCACGTCAGCGGCCCAGACGGTCGAATCCTTCGACCGTCGCGTCGAGATGGAAGCGATGGGCTGGGACCTGGCGACGACTTCGACCCGCGAATGGGAACGAATCGCAGTCGCGGCGTAGGGACACGGGGTTCTCGCTTCGGCGGGAACCCCTCTCCCGACCCAAAGAGACGACCGCTTCGCTCATGCGTCATCTGTGGGAATCCTTGTCCGCGCAACGCGGCAGGACAGCATCGCTGGACCTGCTCGCGGAGCTGCCTCATCGAGGCCAAGCGCCGCAACAAGCTCGACATGTGGACACCCGAGATGATCGTGGCGGCGATGCAAGAGTGGGCGGAAGCCCACGGTCGTCCCCCGAGACGAAGGGACTGGGAGCGGACACGCGGAGACGAACTCCGTCCGAGCGTCCGCCCCGTGAAGAGTCACTTCGGCTCATGGGGAGCAGCCCTTCGTGCTGCTGGATTCTCCAGCCCGAAGGGCTGGAACGTGACCTCTCTCCACAAGGAGAGCCAGAGGTCGAAGCGCATCCGCCGTGGCGAAACGTGCCGGAATGGTCTTCACCCTTGGGTGAAGAAGAACATCCTCGTCACGTCGTCCGGCGCTCGTCTATGTCTCGCTTGCAGACGAGCATCACAACGGCGATACAGGGAGCGCGTAAGAAGTCAGTCCCGATGGGACGACTAGTCCATGAGAGCGCCGGTCGGCGAGTGGGTGAGAAGCTGACTTGGCTGCGATGCCCCGGCGAACCAACCCCGGATCGGCGCTCTCAGCCCTACCCCGACAGACAGGAGGAGCCTATGGCTTCCCAGCGCACCACCATCGGGTTCCAGGACCCGGTGACGAAGGAGGTCCGCACGATCCTGTTCGACACGGACACGGACCCCGATGACCCGGCTGCGGCGTGGGCGCAGGCCCACACGAAGCTGATGCGGGCACTCGTCCATCGGACGATGCTCGCCACGACCCTGAGTCCGGCCACGAAGGTCGATCTCGTCATCGAGATCGTTGAGTCGTTGGACACCTGGGATGTGACTCGGTACGCCGAGGCAGCGTGATGCCTGCGAAGCAGAAGCTCAGCAAGTTCCGGTGCGGGAGATGCGGCAGGAGACTGCCGCAGGAGAGGTACGTCTTCTCGCGCTGGACGAACGAGCGGTACTGCTACGAGGGCGAGTGTAAGAAGACCCGACGGAAGGGAGACGCATGACGACAGACCCTCACTGGCATCGGCGACGAGTCGCCGAGCATGAGGCGACCCACGCCATCGTGGCGCTGAAGATGGGGCTACCCGTCGAGTGGGTCACTATCGAGGACGGCTACGACGAAGGGATCAACTTCGTTGCCGCCGTCAAGATTCCCGACGAGAAGCTCGACATGGAGCGGGATCGCCTTGCGATCTGCGTGGCGATGGCCGCTCCCTCTCTCCTGGACACGCACCGCTCCGACAAGGAGCTGTTCAGGTACGCCAAGATGGAGGCCAGCCTCGCCTATGAGATCGCGGGCCGACACGGCATCACGTTCGATGAGGTCTACGACCTCTGCGTGAACATGGTCGATGACCACTGGGTCGAGATCGCCGATCTCACCGACCGCCTCATGGCGGAAGGGACGGTGACTCTGGCCCTTGCATGACCGGGGATGTGCGAGGGGGGCTGATCTCTCAGCCCCCCGTCGCCCCGACAGAAAGGAGACTCCCGAAGGAGCCACCAGACTGTGCCCGGACCTTAGCGCAACACCCGACAGGAAGGAATGACATGAGTGTGAAGCTCGACTATGTGATGGACGAGCTGCTGGATGCCCGCAAGCTCTGGGACAACCCACGCTTCCGCGAGTTCGCCATCACCGACACGATCCCCGAGGAGGGCGCGACCCAGTTCGACGTGGAGAACGCCGTCCGCATCCTCGCCACGGAGCGACGCATCCTCGACTCGCAAGACATCTTCTTCGTGGAGCCGGACATGCACCGCCTGGTGCTGGCGGCGATGGAGACGTTTGAGCCAGAGCCTCTGCTCTCGACCGACCTCATCACGCCCACCGGCTACGTCCGGCTGCCGGAACCCATCGAGGTTCCGTCAGTGATCGACTCCCCGCCTGGATTCCGCAAGACCAACGTGGAGGAGGAGGAGCATTACTGGCCGAAGCACAGCGCGTTCGGCTGGGAGACGCAGGGACTCGCCGTCGAGCCGACCGCAGACAGGGAGGTCGAGGTTCTCGACGGGAAGGGCATCCTGCTCGTCTACTACCACACGAACCAGGACTTCCCGAAGCTCCCGGTGGGCCTCTACCCCGGACGCTACGTCGGCTGGCCGCTCAAGGACACCTTGAGCGACGACCAGCGACTCGCAGCCGAGTGGCACCCGGCCTACCTGTACCCGAGGGTGTTCTTCAGGCTCGTCATGCAGCGACTCACGGAGGTCGCCGTCTACGACACCGTGCCGCGAGAGGTACGGCGTCGGCACAAGCGGGAGGGCTACGAGCTGCCCCGCTACTCCGTCATCCGCCTTCGCCGCAAGAAGACCATCACTCCGAAGGACGACGAGGCCGAGAAGAAGTGGCGGCTGAACTACCGCACCCTGACCAGAGGTCACTGGCGGCAACAGTGGTTCCCGTCTCTCCAGACGCACCGGCAGATATGGATTGACGAGTTCATCCGGGGACCGGAGGACGCCGAGCTGGTCATCCGTCCTCGCATCTTCGATGTGAGGGACTGACGAAACTTCCCGCAAAGTGGGGAAAGGCCGGGTTGTACCCGGCCCCCCTCCCCGCTAAGTTCGTCAGACCGTGGCGGCCCAACTCACAGGAGACGAAGCCTAACGCACGGGCGACGACATCTCCAGTGAGAGCTGGCTACGCGGAAGGCGATGCCGACCCAAGTAGAAGGGCACTCTCTCTGACGGTCTACGGCAGCGACCGCAAGACGCGAGCGGGTGAAGCGTTCAGGGGCATCCCACATCCTCGGGGGAATGGTGAAGCGGAACGCTAGACACTGGAGCTATGACCGCTAATGCTCCGTACCCAGGGGGTTCTAAGGGGAGGAGGAATCTGTGGCATGGAGCAGGAGGGACAGGAGGAAGTGGAAGCCGAAGGCTGGCCGGGTGAAGGTCAGCTACCTCCCTGGCTACGGACCGACTGGGGCTGGCCCGCCCCAACTGACCCGCTTCCCGTTTCGGGCCACGATCAATGGGCGTGGCGCGATAGTCTCGCGGAGCGCCTACGGCATCGAGATCGACTACCCGACAGAGAGGAGTGACGATGGCAGCGAGGGACTTCGCCTTTGAGGCGCTCGCCGAGGTCACGAACACCGACTGGGAGACTGGGCGCGGCGAGCTGAACAAGGCGCTCAGCTCGATCAAGCAGCAGGAGCCGGACATCCACGACAGCTACCTGCTGTCGTGCGAGATCATCGACCGGGCGAAGATGTACGCCGTCGTCATGGGCGACGAGATTCTCCTGACGCCTTCGGCGTTGGCGAAGCATTGGAAGCGGGTGCGTGAGCAGATGCCCAAGCCGCGCCCGTCGATCTCCCCTTCTCCCGGAGTAGGGGGAACCCCCGTGTGCGAGACGTGCGACGGTGACAAGCTCGTCGTCGTGGCGACCCGCACCGCACCGCACTCGGACTCCGGGTTCGATGAGTACGCTCCCTGCCCCGATTGCAACAGTGGCGCAAACGCAGACTTCTGGCGGGCGGACGGCTCACGGTTCACGTCCCCCGACCGCGAGCTGACCCGCATGAGGATGCAGCAGTAGGTGACGTGCCAACGCCACGAAGTCGCGGGCGAGGAGCCTCACTGGTGCATGGACTGTTTCCCGGAGACATATGCCTCGGGGCTGATGGTGATTGCGGAGAACCTTCGCCGCCGCAACGCGATGAAGGCGACGCCGACGTGGACGCGGGAGCTGCAAGCTGCGTATGACCTCGGCTTCCGCACCGACGAGTACGCGACAGGGCGGTTCTCCGAATACTTCACCTGGAAGGAGGGGGACGCGCACCGCGACATGATGGGGATGTCCCTCGCCGCCGAGAAGCTCGTCGCGCTCACCACGGGGCGACGATGGCTGAACGAGAATCAGACCGGCACCCTCGACCAGGGAGAGGACGTAGAGGGGTTGAGTGTCCGCTGGCGTGACCGGCCCGACGCCGAGCTGATCGTGCATCGGGGGAAGCGTCCCCTCCTGCTCCCTATCGTCTTCGTGACCGGCCCGACCATCAAGGCTCTCGTCATCCGGGGCTGGGTCTATCCGCATGAGGTCTGCCAGGACATCCACTGGAACGAGCGCCTCCCGTACCCGGCCTGGAGCATGTCTCAGTTCAACCTGCACGGCTTGGACAGCCTGCCGCCGCTATGACCTGCTCCCTCTGCGGTCGGCCCATCGAGGCCGACGATCAGCGCCAAGCCTGGAAGCAAGTCGTCGGCTGGGTCAGGCCGAAAGGAGCCGACTCGATGGTCGGCAGACGTGACACAGGGGCGGTCGCCCACGCCTCCTGCATCGTCGCTCTGCGGCACGGAGCGACCCTCGCGCAGGATCAGCTTTGGAACGAATAGCGTCCGTCATCCCATCTATACTGGCGGGGCTTCAAGCCCCGGCAGATGAAGGAGGAACCAGCATGACAGTGGCACCACAAGCCGAAACCGAGGTCGTCTCGGGAATCATCCAAGGCATCGTCCAGAAGGGGCCGGACAAGTGGCAGGTCGAGGTCAACATCGGCCAGCAGAACCCCCGCCGCCTGTGGACGAAGGACGCCTCGCTCGTCGGTCAGCTCTCCATGATGATCGGCCAGCAGACGAGCTTCCTCTGCGGCATCTCTCACTGGACGAACCAGCAGAACCAGCCGGTCCGGTCGCTATGGATCAATGGCGTCGGGCAGGGTGCTGCGGTTCCCCAAGCGGCCATGCCGCAGCAGCCGATAACTCCCCCTTCGGTTGCGCCGCAGCCCCAGCCCGCCCAACAGTGGCAGCAGCCGACCGTGGTGCAGCCGACCGTGCAGCCGATGGGCGTGACGCAGCAGCCCGTGGCTACGGTCGAGCAGCGCATCCCCGAGTCGCTGCGTGAGGCCCGCATCATGCGGCAGACCGCATCGAAGGTGGCGGGCATCCTGATCTCGCACGTCCCCTCCGAGCAGCGCACACTCGACAACGTGCTGTCGCTCTCGGAGCGGCTCGTCGCCTACTACGAACATGGCCTGGGTCAGCAGAACGGTGGCAACCCCGCCGCCGAAGGCGATCCGGGTCCCCAGGGAGTCCCGCACACGGACGACGACATCCCGTTCTGATGGGGACAATCGACTTCGACACGCTCCTCGGCGGGCGTGTCGTCGGGGAGGGAGGGGGAGACGGAGGCCCGTCACAAGGAGCCGTCTCCCTCACCACTCACCTTCGCCACCTGAGCGCCTCATCCATCGGGATGCTCATGCGCTGCCCGCGCCAGTTCCAGCACCGCTACCTGCGCGGGGAGAAGGAGCGCCCCGGCGAGAACCTCGTCATCGGCTCCTCGTTCCATGAGACGCTGGAGTGGAACTACTCCCAGAAGATCGCCAGCCACGTCGATCAGCCGTTGGCTGACGCCGTGCAGTACCTCCACGATGTCGCCATCCCGAAGGTGCTGGAGGAATCGGGCGGCGTCAACGAGATCAACTGGGACACGGATGCGGGCCTGGAGTCCGCCCGCTCGGATACCGAGCGCATCACGTCGGCGTACTACCGCCACGTCGTGCCCCGCATCCAGCCCGTCGAGACGGAGCAGAAGTTCACCATCGAGGTTCCGGGCGTCGAGGTTCCCGTCATCGGCTACATCGACGTGCAGGAGGCGGATCGTGTCCTCGACACGAAGACCGGCAAGCAGGCGTCGCGCAAGGTGAAGCCGTCCTGGCAGCTCCAGGGGCGCACTTACTCTTTCGCCGCCCAGAAGCCGACCGAGTACCACTCGGTGTCGCGGGCGAAGACGCCGACCATTGTGACCGCGCTTGAGTCCGCCGACATGATCGTCCCCGTCCCGACCGAGGCGCAGATGATGGAGTTCGTCCGCCTCGTCAACACCGCCGCCGATCTCATCCGGTACTTCCTGGACACTTACGGCCCGGACGAGGAGTGGCCGACGTGGGGCGCGATCCCCGACTTCAGCAGGAACATCCTCCCCTGTGACTTCTGCGGATGGAGACAGGGGTGTCCAGCGTGGGCTTGACGACTACATCGGGTACGCCATCGTGGTGAGCATCTACCTGCTGCTCGCGCTGCTCTGCTACTGGGGCGCTCTGGCCTGGGAGAGCTGGTTCATGTTCGCGCTCGGCACCGTGTGGACGTTCATGGCGGTGGGCTGGATTCTCTACTTCGTGTTCGTGCCGCCGAGGCCGACGTGACCCTCGCTCCGCTGGTCATCCCCGACATCCGGGGCGTCGAGGGTAAGCCGGTCGAGCTGAGCCAATGGTGCGTCGTCCCCGGCTGCCTCTCGCTGACCCAGCAGCGGCACCATCTCTGGCCGAAGTCGTACTTGCGCGGCCAGCCGTACGAGTGGATCGAGATTGCGGGCCGCGTCATCCCAAACTCCGTTGGCCTGTGCGTGCGTCATCACAACGAAGTGACCTCTCCCGTTGGGGGGCACCAGGCGAAGATCACCTACGACGCGGGCGTGGGCCTCTTCGACTGGTGGGAGCTGGACTGGCAGGGGGAGTGGAAGAACCTCGGCGACCTTCGGGGTCAGGCTCTAGTTGACCCTGAACCAGAGGTCAAGCGCGTGCGCCGCGAGGAGGGACTGTGCCCGACTTGCGGGCGAGCGCACCCACGCGAGAAGCGGCAGACGGTGGACGGCCTGCCCAAGCGCAAGGCGAAGACGTGGAGCCTGCTCGTCCCCGACGATGGGGAGGCGGGCACCGACATCCTCGACACCTACGTCGAGGACTTGGCCGTCCTCATGGGCCTCGACCCCGAGTCCCCTCGCCTGCTTCGCTACCACGTCCTCATCCCCGCCCTGGAGTGGGTCATGCAGAACCGGACGGCGTTCATCGCCGACTGGGAAGAGAGCGGAACCGGCCCGTCCGACATCGCTCCCTCCGGGGAGCGGGGCGACCTAGGCGTCACGGCAGGCGCGGGACTGGGCGACGACGTGCCCGCGCCTCCGCTCTCAGCCAGGTAGGGTTGTAAAGGAACCGGCCGCGCCATAGAGTGCGCCGGTCATCGACAGAAGGGATGGGGATGTATAGATGGCTCGCGGCAGCTTGCGCTGCCACAGCGTTTGCCGTCGTACTCGTTGTAGGCGCTTCAGGAGCATCGCTTCCTGGCAGCGCGTTTGAGATTGACGGCAATCTCATCGTCAACGGTGGGGCGGGTGCCCTCGACTGGGCGAACGTCTCTCAGAACCGGCGAGCTGACGCTCCGACCGGGACAAACGACGACTCGTACCAGGGCGGCACCAAGGAAGACACGGTGTGTCCGGGCGAGACGACAGGTTCGATCCCGAACAACAAGAGCGATCTGCTGGAGTTCGGTGGCTACTCGGAGTCCGAAGTCAACGGCCCCGGCTGGCTGCATGTCTACTGGGCGCGTGTGAACGATCCGTCCGGCACGACCAACATGGACTTTGAGTTCAACCGCTCGACCACGAAGTGCGCTTCAGGCCCGAACATCGTCCGCACAGTCGGCGACGTTCTCCTCCAGTTCGACGTGGATCAGGGTGGCGCTCAGGCCCATCTCTCCCGTCGCACCTGGACGGCAACCGGGTGGAGCGATCCGACAGCTCTCGGTTCAACCGAGGCCATCGGCGCGATCAATCAGGTGTCGATCCCGGCCGCGCAGTCTGACGGCCTGATCTCATCTGGCTCGCTCGCCCCGCGCACGTTCGGCGAGGCGTCCTTCGATCTCAGCGCCGTGACCGGGGGCGACACATGCCTCGCGTTCGGCTCTGCGATGCTCAAGTCCCGCAGCTCCGACAGCTTCACGTCGCAGCTCAAGGACTTCATCCGACCGATCTCGCTGTCGAACAACAACTGCGGCGCGGTCAAGATCACGAAGACGTACAAGCACGCAGCGACCAGCTCGGGCGACCTTGCTCAGTCGGGCGTGAGCTTCACGATCAACGGCGTCACCAAGCAGACGGACGCGAACGGCGTCGCCTGCTTCGACGGCCTCGCCCTCGGCGAGGAGGTCACGGTGACGGAGACGGTGCCCTCGGGCTACTCGTCTGACGACTCGGTGAAGGAGGTCACGCCGGACAACTCGGCGTCCTGCTCCGATGCGTCCTACGGAGGCGAGAACGTCAGCTTCCACAACACGCCGCTGACCAACGTGACGATCTCTGCTCACTCGCAGGTCACGGGCGGGACGATGACATCGGTTGACTGCGACAACGACGCACTCGACGCCGCGAACGCTGGCGACCCGAGCGTCACGGCCTCCAACCTGGAGCCGCAGACGATTACTTGCACCATCGTCGTTGATCCATAGAGCGATCTCCCACCAGAGAGGATGGAGGGCACCTTCGGGTGCCCTTCGTCTATCTCAGGTCCCAGTGGACGTGCGGGCGTGGGTGATCTGCCGAGATCACCGCGAGTTCGGTTCCCGCCCTGACCTTCGCGCCAGCGGGTAGCCCGTTGGCGATGTGCCCGATCCAGCCGACCCGCCCGTCCGCGAAGCGGACCTCCATCGAGCCGCCGCCCTGCGCTCCGTTCGGGTGGAAGTAGAGAACGGTGCCCTCCATCGGAGCGCGAACCGGAGTCCCCGGCGCTCCCATGATGTCGATGGCCCTGGTGAACCCCTGGTCGGTCAGTCCGTCCGTGACGTGCGTGGACTTGTAGGTGATCGGGAGGCTGATCCCCTTGCCCGTGAGGACGGGCTGCTGCGGGGCGACAGGGCCGTGGCCGGTCTTCGCCATCGGCTGCCCCTGCTGCGGAGCGGGCGGCTGCGGGATAGGCACCGGGACGTAGCTCTCCTGCCGCGTCTGTCCCAGGCCCATGAGGTCTATCCTTCCGCCCCCGGCGATGAACTGGTTTCGCAGATTACGAGAGAAGAGGGCGGGGTCGAACTCCGTCTTGTAGGAAGGAGCCTGCGGAGACGGGGGAGTGGGGCTGAGAGCTGCGGCGATGCCTCTCTGCCCCTGGGATGGGGTCGCCCCCGCAGGCACGTTGCCGCCGAGCTGCCCCATGACCTGCCCGACGACCTTCGCCCAGTTTGACTCGTTGTTGCCATCAGAACTGGGTGCGTACTTCGACACTATCTGCTGAGGGGTCGTCAACCCCTGGTCGAGGTAGCCCCGGCGCAGCCCTCGGGCCACGTCCATGATCGCTTCCTCGTACGAGCCGTAGCTCTGGCCCCGATGCACGCCCCAGTTGAACGGGTTGTACCTGATCTTCTCATGCTGTCCCGCGCTCGACTCGATGGTGGCGATGCCGACGAGCAGGCGGGGATCGACGCCGTACTTGCGACCGGCCCGCAGGAAGGACATGCCCTGCCCAGCCATCGGCGACCCCCTCCCGGAGAGGTAGGCGTCGATGGCGGGAGCCAGGGGCTTACGGGGTCGCATAGCTGTAGTCGCTGAAGAGGCGGGAGCGGGCGTCGTTGATGTAGTCCTTGAGCGTCTGCGCGTACTCCTCCATCGCCTTCGCGTTCTTGCGCTGGTAGTCGGAGTCGCGCATCCGCTCGACATCCCAGAGCTGGCCCTCCAGCTCGGGGTAGTTCTCCTCGGCCACGCCGGTCAGGACTTCGATGCTCTGGAGGGTGGTCAGCTTGCGCTGGCCGGTCGCGTCCTTCTTCTCGGCGACGGCCTCCTGGTAGTCCCACCACGCCTTGTACGAGCGGCGGATGGCATCGCCATCCCCGCCGACCGTCTTGTAGTACCGCTCGATCTTCTGCCAGTCGGCGTTGCGCTCCAGCTCATGCGTGTCGGCGGTCGTGTGGTCGGAGCGGAACTTGTCGATGCGCTCCTTGATGACCTCCGGGTTCAGCCCGCGAGGGAAGAAGCGCGTGTGGCGCTGGAGGAGGTACGCGGCCCGCGACTGGTCAGCGTACTGCTTGCCGCCCCGGAACTGCGGGTCGGCAGAGATCAGCTCGGCCGCGCCGGGGATCGACTGACGCAGGTAGTTCACGACGGCGTTCTTCTTGCCGCCGCTCATGCTCTCCACCAGGGAGGCCAGGGTCGGCGACAGTCTGTCCTGGAGGACGGTCAAGTCCATCTGGCCGGGGTCTTGCAGCGTGAGCTGGAGCTGCTCGGCGATGTCGGCGGCAGGCCCGACCGGGTTGAAGGTGGAGAGGTCGATGCCCTGCGACTTCCACAGGTTCGCAATCGACGCTGGCTCGTTCTGCCCCTTGTCCTGCATGAACTCCGCTGCGAGCGCCGCCCGCCCCGGATACTCGCGGGCGAACATCATGGGCCACTTGACCGAGGCGTACATGAACGGCCACAGGTAGAGGAACTGCGAGGCAAGCCGACGCTGCGTCGGGTTCAGGGTGTCGAAGTCGAGGAGCTGCTCGCGGGTCAACTGCCGGATGTCCGACAGCTCAGGCCCGCCCTCGCGGATCAGGTCGCGGAGCTGATCGTCGGTGCGGAAGCCCCGCTTGCGGGCGTTGTTCAGGAAGGCGGTGACGCGCCAGGGTGAGTCGGCGGCCTTGGAGAGAACGTCGGCGGCAGCCCTCTGCGCCTGCGTCGCCTTCTGCTCTGCTCCCTGCAAACGGTTCTGCGCCTGGACGTAGAAGTCCGGCAGCCCACCCGACGCCCTCGTCTCGCCCGTCTCCGAGGCGATGGCCCGGTACAGCGCCCGCTGCTCGTCGCTACCGCGCATGAGCCGGAACGTCTTTCCGGCGTTCCGCAGCGTGGACACCGGCATCGAGGCCATGAGCGCCATCACGTTGAAGGGGACGTTGCCGCCGACGTAGGAGATCGGGCGACCGTAGATGCCCGTCGTTCGCTGGAGCGAGTTCATCAGCCCGAGCGCCGACCACATCCCGCCGCGTGGGCGCTGCTCAAAGACCTCGCCGAAGCGGGTGGTGACGTACTCCTCCGGGACCCAGCGCACGTTCTCCTCGTCGGACGCCCACTCGGGATGCTCCCCCGGCTTGGCGATCATCTCCTGCCTGACCTGCTCGGCGTCCCCGGTGAGCTGACCCTCCAGCGCCTCCAGGTCTTCCGTGCGGGACGGAGCCGTGGTCGGCCGTCCGCGCACCGCCGCCTGCACTTCCGGGCGTATGCGCTGCGCCGCCTCGTCGGGATTGCGGATGAGCCACGCTCCCTTCGGGGGCTGCTCGCTCAGCGGGCGACCCATCGACCACAGCTCGTCGCGGGCGTTCAGCGTCTCCTGGAAGCGGAGCCGCCGCATGAACACGTCAACGAGCTGCTTCGGGTCGGGCGAGAGGCGACCGGCCTGATACAGGAGCATCTCGTTCGGCTTGCGCTGGAGCGTCTGACCCGCGAGCTGGGGGATGCCGATGGTCTGCCCCGCTGCCGGTGGGCGGACGCCGCCCCGGTACTCCTGCTGCGCCAGCTCGGTGAAGTCGCGGTGCGGGAAGTAGCCCCAGGTCTTCGTCAGCTCCGGGTCGGGGTGGCCGAACATGCGCGAGAAGACCTCCTCGACCTGCGGGTCGAGCTGCGTGCCCTTGCGCTTCTCGGCCTTCCAGACCTCCCTCACCCAGGCCGAGAGCTTCCCGAAGATGGAGGCGAGCTGGTTCGTGGGAGCGGTGCCCTTGCGAACGTAGTCCTCAAAGTCCCGAGCGAAGCTCTCATGCTCCATCTCCCTCCACTCGGAGACGGCCCTGCCTCCTGCGTAGTGGCCCTCCAGGACAGCGCGGGCGTCGTCGGGGAGGTCGTGCAGCGCGATGTGTCCGAGTTCGTGAATCCAGGTCGAGATGTCGGCGTCCTTGAAGGCGTGGACGCGGGTGTGCCCGCCCTCGATGAACTCGGTCGCTCCCTTCGGGAGCGCGTCCCAGTCGGGCTGGCGCTGATACATGGACTTCGGCTTCATCGCCGCAGCCCGCGCCTCGTCGGTCATGGTGAAGACCGTCCCCGGCATCCGCCCTGCGGCCTGCTCGTTGAAGTCGTGGGGCACCCGGTAGTGGCCGTCGTAGGCGTCCTCCACCCGGCGACCATCGACGCCCATCTCCCGTGCGAGCGCCTCCGGGATGTCCGTGTCGTAGGAGATGTACGCCCGTCCAGCGTGCCCCTTGCGAGCGAGGTACTCCGTCACGGCCTCGGCGCTGCCGCCCCCGAGGGACGACCACTCCTCGCTGCCTATCGACTTGCCGTTGCGGGCGAGCTGCGCTTCGCGTGAGACGACGATGATCTCGTCCACTCCGTTCTCGGCGGCGTAGCGGTGCAGCCAGCGCGACATCGTGTTGATGTAGCTCGACCGCGCCGAGGAGCCTCGACCGAGCGGCGGGGGCGGGACGTTCCCGAGCCGGAAGTCGTCGTTCAGGGCGTCGTACTCGTCCTGGAGCCGATGTAGGTCTTCCCGCGCACGGTCGCGCTCGTCGCTCAGCCGGTAGAACTCGTCGTCGGCAGCCGCCCGCTCCTCGGGCGCGGCGTTGCGGGCGCGTTCAGCGGCCTCGTTCACGGCCCGCTGGTACGGCAGCACCACGGCTTCGGCTTCCTCTATCGCCCCCCGCAGGTCATCGAAGTGCTGCGCCTCCTCTTCGGTGAGGTCGCGGTACTTGAGTCCCCGCGCCGCTTCCTTGCGGAAGTCGTTGGCCCAGTCCGACTGAATCTCCTCGATCAGGAGCTTCGTCTTCCCGTCTTCATCGAAGACGTGGAAGCGGGCGTGGACGGCCACGTTGTCGCGGTCCCAGTGGAGGCGGCCCGTCCCCCGGTAGGTCTTGTCGCGGGCGAGGTACGGGTTCGGCAGCTCCATCACGACTTCGTGGTACTCGCCCATCGCCGGGTCGCGGGAGACGTAGTTGCCCTGATGCTCGATGTCGTAGCGGGCGGCGAGGCCCACCGCGTCTGCCTCATGCGTGTTCACGAAGTGAACCTCGCGCAGGTTGTAGGCGTTCAGCGGGTTCGCCAGGAAGTTCTGGAACTCGGCCTGGAGCAAGACCTCGTTGCGGCCGTACTGGTTGAAGAAGTTGTCGAGGCCGAGGTTGTAGAACTCCTCGTTCGGAATCTCCCGGCGCAGGACAGCCTGGAGCTGTCCCGCCTGCATCTTGCGGGGCATCTTCTCGTCCACCCACTTCTGGAGCGGTGAGAAGAAGGCGCTCGTCTGGGCCGGGGCTTCGGCAGCTCCCTCGATGAGGGACTGCATCCCGTGTTCGGGCGTGACCCGCTGATACAGGCCCGCCTCTCCGACCCGCTGCGCGTACTCCTCGGGCGTCTCGCCCGTGGCCTTGCCCACGCGCTCGGCGTAGAAGCTCGCCGGGTCGTTGCCGCGCACGCCACGCGCCACGCCGTCGTAGAGCGCGGTCAACGCCTGCGCTCCCTCTGGCCCATGCCTGTCCATCCACTCGGCGATACGGGCTGCCCGCTCGGGAGAGTCGGCGAGGTCGAGGCCCAGGTGCCCGCGACCGGCGAGACGGCGGGGCAGCATGTCGGCCCTGTTCGCCCACGCCTCGCGCAGCGCCGCCTCCTCCTCGTCGGTCAGGTTGTAGCGCCGCCGCATGATGTCGAGGCCCATCTCCTGCGTCTGGTCGGCCGTGTGCTTCATCGCCTCCAGCGCCGTGCGGAACTCGTCCTCGGAGAGGTCGCCGGATCGCAGGTCGCGCCGGACTGCCTCCAGGTCGGCGATCTGGGTGGTGAGCGCCTGCTTCTGCTCTCGCGTCAGGTCGGCGGTCTTCACCCGCTTGCCCCTCGGAAGCTCCATCTTCCCCGACTCAAGGACGCTGCGAAGGTCGTCCTGCACCGCACCGAGGGCTTCGTGCGGGTCCATGTGCCGGGGCATCTGGAAGGCGTAGGCGAGCGCCGTCGCCTTCTGGCGCTCCAGTGGAGTCATCCCCGACTTGAAGCCGAAGGCTCCGAGCGCCCTACCCAGGCGTCCGTACACAAGGTGTGCGACGGGGTGCGAAAGCTCCTGCGAGGCGAGGGTGATCCGACGCTTCTCCTCGTTGGCGAGGCGCTCCTCGACGCGAGCGACCCTCTTCGTCTGGAGCTTCGGCGACAGCTCAAAGAGGTTGTCGTAGCCGCGCTGCATCTCGCGCATGAGCGGGTTGCGCGACCACGGGCGGCCGTGAACCTCGCGTGTCACGTCGCCGATCTGGACGGCGTGCGTGCGGGGAGCGATGCCGCCCTCCAGCCCCGCCCGCGCAGCAGCGCCGGGGTAGTACGACTCCTTGATCGCGCCGCGCACGCCGAGCTTGCCGACCCGCGAGCCGATGGAGATGGGGCGGGTGACGGCTGCGCCGAAGGGCAGCACGTCCATCGCGGCGAACACGGGGTCGTCGCGCCACGTCCGCGCCGCCTCTCTCACGTCCTGCGAGTTGGTCGGGTCGGGGATCGCTCGCTCGATCCCACGTCCCCAGCCCCGGATCATCTCGGCGACGAGGCCCGCCAACTCTGAGTCCGTCTTCGGCCGCTTCTTCTTGTCGCCCTTCTCGTCGGCGAGCGTCCACTGGGCGAGGCGCATGTAGTCCTGGAGATGCTTGCGATCCAGCGTGTCCAGGAGCGAGAGGTTGCGGTCGTGCCAGCCCGCTTTGCCTATCGCCAGCGTCGCCGGGATGAACCCCTCGCCGATCTGGGCGACGTTCTTCGGGATCGAGCGGATGATCTTCGGGGCGTGAACCTTCTTGAGGATGGGGCTGGTGACATCCTCAAACGCCGCCCCCGGCGTCAGGAAGTGCTTGGTCGCGCTCCAGAAGTCGCCGCCGTCGTCCTTCTTCTTCTTCGCCGTCTTCGGGACGGTCGGGCGCTTGCGCTTGCGGCGCTTGCGCTTCTCCTCGTCCGACGTGGTGAACGAGTCGATGCCCGGAAGCTCTTTGATGTCAGGCAGGTCGATGCCGAATGGCATGGCCTACCTACGGCTGTGCGCCGAGTCCGCCGCCGCCTCCCGAAGCCTTCGCTCCAGACGGGAACACCGATTCCGCGATCTGCTTCGCCAGCTTCGCGTTCTTGTAGATCGCGGTCAGGTAGGAGATGAGCTGACGCTTCGTCCCCAAGACCTGCCCAGTCCGGCTCGTATGGTCGTTGAGCCAGTCCGACGCCGAGGCGGCCATCGCCTGCGGCGTGGGGGTCGCCTTCGTGCCCGAGGTCGTGACCGTCTTCGGGACGCTGATTGGCTTGCCCTTCGCGTTCAGCACCGGGCGGCCCATCTTGTCCACCCAGTGACCGAGCGCAATCGAGCGGGCCTCGTCAATCTCCCGGCCCTGCATCGCCGCCGTGTTCCGCGCCTGCGCGAGGCTCGCGTTCAGCTCGCGCTGCTTCATGGTCAGCTCCTTGTCGGCGCGGCCCTGCTCGCGCCGGGTGACGTTGCGGCCGAACTTCTCCTGGGTCGTCCCACGCCTGCCCTCCAGCATCGACATGGCGAGCGCGTACTGCTGGCGCTGGGAGTCCTGGAGCTGGAGCAGGAACTTGGCGGCCTCCGAGGGGCGGCCCATCGCCAACTCCTTGACCGCCGATGCGCGTGCGCGGTTCGCATCGCCCATCGCCTGCATGTACGCGGCCTGCGCCTCCTGCGTGGCGCGGAGGTTCTGCGAGCTGATCTGCCCAGCCATGCCCGCCTGCGCGTACCCGCCTTCGGTCTGCATCGCGCCTGCCGGGAGGGTGCCCCCGCGATAGCTCTCGACTCCAGCCTGCGTATCCCCGGCGATGCCGGGAGCGCCGACTGGCCCCCCGATGCTGAGCGCGGGGGCACCCACGTTCCCGAGCGCCTGGTTGGCGGCGGACACGTCGGCCTGGGTCGCCCCGGCGATCATCCCCGCGCCACCCGCAGCCATCGCGTTGAGCTGATCGGCCCCGGCCTGGTACTGCGATCCGACCTGGCCGATGAGCGAAGCGTTCATGGCGGCGGCCTGGTTTCCGGCGACCTGGAACGCCCGCATCCGGCGCATCGCTTCGTCTGCGGCTGTCTTGTAGTCCTGGCCGATCATCTGCTGCGAATACTTCGCCTGCTGCGCCGCCATCCGGTTCGCCCGCGCCTCTAGCTGAGCGGGCGACTCAAAGGTGAGGCCGCGAAGCATCGACTCGTACGACGGCAGCGGCCCGCGCATCGGCGGGCCGACGTGCTGCGTCCGTGCGGCCTGCGGCGGCTTCCAGCCGGGGCGATTGCGCGTGAGGTAGCTGATGTAGGCGTCGTAGCTGCCCTTCGGGCGGGCAATCTTGAACGCCTGCCGCGACATCGCGGGTGCGTATGTGCGAGCCATCGCCTACTTCCAGGGGTAGTTCTTCGCCATCGCGTTGAGTTGCGCCTGCGTGTACTTCGCTGGCCCGTAGGGGCCATACGGCCCCATCGCCTGATAGAGGGGCTGCTTCGGCCCGCCGCCGAAGGGACTCTGACCTTGGATCACGTCGGGACCCCACTGTGGCTGCGCGTACTGGCCCTGCTGGTTCTCGTAGTCCCACATGAGCGACTGGTTGTAGAGGTCGGCAGCTCGGGCGGCAGCGGCGAACCGCGCCTGCGCGAGTTGGGAGGCGTACTGGTTGTTCATGTCGGCGAGATTCGCCAGCCCTTGCTGGCCCGCTCCGAGGAAGTCACGCAGATACCCGTAGCGGGCGGACTCGCCCTCGGCGAGGGTGCGCTCCGTCTCGGTCGTGAGCTGCCCCGAGGAGAGCATCCCCTGTGCGGCGAGCCGCGCCTCGGACTGCGCCCGCTTCGCCGTCTCGGCCTGAGAGGTCTGCGCCATCTGCGAATACTTGTTCTGCGCCGCCTTGGAGATCGTGTCCTGGTCGATGTACTGCCCCAGGCTCCCGAGCTTGGACGTGTCGGAGACGCCGAGGTCGATGAGCGCCTGCCTGATCTGGGCCGTGAAGTTGCCCCGCGCTGCACCCATCCCGGCGTTCATCGCCGACTCCGCGCCCTGCACGTCCCAGTCGCCGCCGATCATGTCGCGGTACGGGTTGCGGAGCGCCTGCTGAGCCTGACTGGGACCGCCCGTGAAGAACGTGCCCATGTTCACCGGGTTCTTGGGCAGGTTGTAGCCCCCCGGATACAGCGCGTTCTGGCCGTAGTCCTGCCCTGGCGGCGGCCCTCCGTAGGGCTGGACGGAGCGGGGCATGACTGTGTTCGGCTTCTTGATTACCGCCCCCATGATCGGCTTCTTCCCGAGCTGGTAGCTGGGTGCCTGCGGACGCCGCGTGAGGGGGACAGCCACGCTGGGAGTTTAGGCCGCTAGGCGGACGCGCCGATAGTGATGACGTAGATCACGCCCGCGAAGGAGGCCCGGTCGGAGAGAAACCCGCCTGACGTGGGGCCAGAAACGAAGTGGCTGTGCGACCCCTGCGAGTCCGTACTGCCAGAGATGCTGTGCGAGTGGTCGCCCGTGGTGTTCAACGCGCCCCAGTTGTTGACGAGGTAGCGCGACGTTCCGCCCGAGCCAAGAGCGGCGGTCGTCGGCCCGGAGTACGCGAGCGTGCTTCCTTCCCCGGATGCGCCCGAGTGCGAGTGGTTGCCCCTCGTATCCGTCGAGCCAGAGACGGAGTGCGAGTGTGACCCCTGTGAGTTGGAGGTCTGCCCGAAGTCGTGGTGATGGTCGGGGCCGCCGCGTGAGCCGAAGGCCACACCATCCGTCTGCGCGAGGCTAATCCTGCCGCCCTGCCCGTACAGCGCCCGGTCACGCAGGTCGGGAATGTTGAACGTGGTCGTCCCGTCGCCCGCTCCCCAGCCAACGCCGATGGCGTTGAAGAGGTTGAGGTAGTCCGTCCTGATCTTGGCCGACCCGTCGCAGACGAGACAGTCGGCGGGGATGGCTGCCGCTGCGGCGACCGGGAGGATGATCCCGGCTGGAAGCCCGGTCGCCACATTGGAACCGCCGCCGCCGACGATCTGGCCCTGCGTGATGCGGATGTCCGACCCCTCAAAGAACTGCTTGAGCCAGGTGCGGAACTCGACCGGGAAGTAGGTCGGGTCGGAGAGGAGCTTCGCAACGAGCTTCTGCTCCTGCTCGGTGAGGCGACCGATCCCGCCAACGGGTGCCCCGCCCTCGCCACCGGCCTGCTGGCCGCTCGACATCTACAGCTTTCCGCGATCCTGTGCCCACATGTCGATGGCGATGTCGTACAGCCGGGAGACGTACACCGGGAGAACCTGGGTCACGTCCACCTGGATGCCATACGAGCGCCGGTCGATCCGCAGGCGGTTGCGCTTGTAGCGCGGGGCAGCCGGGAGCGTCCCGAGCGACATCGAGTCGAGATGCGGGAAGGGGGAGAGGCGGTAGCCGATCTGGTACACGCCCGCCTTGTTCGACGGGTTCGCCTGCGTCAGGTGCGAGACGTAGACGTGCCGCATCCGCTTCACGCCTTCGGGACCGAGCTTGATCCAGCCTGTACGGATGCGCCCCAGCACCGGCAGTCCGTTCCCGTCCACGGCGTCGGGGGCGGTCGGGATGCCCAGCTCGGGGTCGTACTCGGTCGGGCCGAAGAGGGTCGGCGAGAGCTTGGCGATCTGGTTCGACCCCAGCGAGGGAACGCTCGCGTCCACGCCCCACCAAACCTCCTCGGTGCCGATCTCGGAATCGACGTAGGCGGTGGCGTGGATGTTGCGGAAGCGAATCCAGGTGCGGTCGTTGAGGTCGCAGACGAGAGTGATCGGCCGCTGCTCATCGGGCGTGGACGTGCCCCAGTTCGTCAGCAGCGTCACGAATAGGAGGTCGCGGAAGACCGCCGCGTGAACCTGCGTGCCGGTCTTCTTGAGTCCATACGCCTGTCGCCAGAGATCGGAGATGCCGCCCTGGTCGGTAAGGGAGCGGATCGTGGAGCCGTCCGTCAGGAACACGCCGAGCGGGTTGGCGAAGCAGACGTTCTCCTGCCACGGCACTACGCTCGCCGGGTCGGAGCAGCCGAGCTGCGAGGAGAAGGTATCGACGTACATGTCCGAGTCGATGTTGGACGCGGGCGGGATCGAGCCACGGATGCGCTCGATGGAGCCGTCGTGGAAGACGAGAATCTGCGCGGCCATCGGGTAGAGCATCGTCACGGCTCGCGTGGTTCCGATCACGGACTTGGCGTCCCAGGCCGCGAGCGGCCCGACGTTCGGAGCGGTGCCCGTCGTCTCCAACGGAGAGAAGTAGACGATGCCCGGATCGCCCGGTGAGGGGACGCCCGCCGCGATCAGGCGCTCCTTGTACGCGCCGATGACGGTGGCCTTCGGCCCCGAGGCGTGGATGCTCCCGAGCGTGAGCGTGCCCGAGGGGTTCGTGACGACCTTCGGCACCGCAGCTCCGGTGGAGTCGGCGAAGTAGACGCGATCCCTGAGCAGGATGCCGTTCTGGAACGAGGCGGGGACAGCTCCCAGGCTCGCCGCCGCGCCCGTGGTCAGGTTCACGTCGTACAGGTTCCCGCCCGCTCCGATCAGGAGCTTCGTGCCTGCCCGGAAGGCGGCGTGCTTGCCGCCCCAGGGCACCCCCGCGAACGCCGGGGTTGAGAAGTACGACCACGGCCCCCGACACTCCAGCTTCGCTCCTCGCCGGTCGGGGATGTAGTCGGCCAGGTCCCAGACGAAGCCTCTCGGCATGTTGGAGATGTCGTGGTCGCGGGCCATGCCCCGAACGTCCGCCAGGATGGAGGTCGGCTGACTCACGATCCGGTCGATCCGATATACGAGCCAGAGGGCGAGAGCGAGCCGAGGTTGCTGGAGTTGCGCCGCGACGTGGAGCGCGGGGTCACGCGCTTGGCGAGGATGCGCTTGATCCAGGCGATCTCACCTTCGGTGCCGTCCTGGCCCTCGTACTGGACACGCCACCGCTCGCCCTGGCCCGAGCCTTCGTGCTGGACGTACTCGGCCATCTTCCACAGGGCGTACACGATGATCGCCTCATGGAACTCCGGGTTCAGACCGCCCGTGCTTGCGCCCGAGGGGTCGTCCGTGTCGGCCGAGAGCGGCGTCGGGCGGAAGATGCCGTAGGCCGTGATCGTCGTCTGCACCGTGGGAATCGGGCTGATCCAGAACAGCGGCTCCTCGTAGGCGTACCCGTAGCCCGCGTTGCCCTGCGCCCGCGTGATGTCCTCGCGGGAGTAGCGGTTGAGGAACCCGTAGCCGGGAAGCTCGACATCGAGCAGCGCCAGAATCTCCGACGACATGTCGTGGATCGGCGTGTTCGCGGTGAGAACGAGGTCGATCTTGCGCGTGTACGGGCGCGTGCGCGTGAGGATGTTCACGATTCCGTCGTTCAAGAACTGCTTGATGAGGGCGACCTCATCGTTGGTCGTGATCTCCTCGGCCCCGAGGGTGAACTTCACCCGATCTTGCATCTGCTTGTAGGTCATCTCAGCCTCCGATTGCGATTGGACAAGCACTAATCGCACGACCACGCACTCCCCCGGTTCCACCCCAGGCAATCGTGCTGGCCGTGATGTAGGAGAGCAGTCGCAAGCTGTCGCCAGCGACGAGATCGACCGTGCTAGGCGGAATGGAAACATGTCCCTCGATGCTTGCCAGGTTGGGGAAGTTGTACCCCGGCTGCGGCGTCCCGCCCAGTGGGTTCGTGTCGTTGCGAGCGAGAGCGATGTAGACCTGGGAGGCTGTTGCTGCGACGTTCTGGAAACCCGCGAAGGCCGACACTTCGTAGCGCCCGGTAACGGGAATCGACATCGAAGGGTTGTTCGCCAAGAACTGAAACGACCCCGACGAAGATTGGGAATCAGCCACGGTGTTGTTCATTACGAGCTTGGGCGACCCCCCTACGAACACCCACTTGTTCGTGGCCTTCGCCGCGACGTAGCGGAGATGCCAGGTGTAGGTCGGGGCGGTGAGGGAGTCGGTGAGGATGAACTCCTGACCGTCTACGGGGGAGGCAGGGAGAGCCGTCCCGATGGCAGTCGGCGGAACGAGGCCGGACGGCCCTGCGACCGCCGAGGGAACCTTCGTGACGCGGATGAACGTCGGGACGTAAGCCCCCAAGCCTCCCGGCCCTGCCTGGATCGTGCAAGAGGCAGAGGCGAACGCCCGAACGCTGTAGACGCGAGCGCCTGCGGCAGGGATGAGCCGTCGCGTGCATCTCACGATCTCCTGCGGCCCCGATGCAGCCGTCGCGGTGATCGCGCCGATGTAGCCGATAGACACGCCGTCTTGAAAGAGAACGAAGTACAAGCCGCTGCCTGAAGTGCCGGGTGCCTGAGCGTTCGGGCAGAAGAACTCGATGAGGTACTGCGACGTGCCGTCAGCGGTGAACGCCGGGGCCGTGACGAGGGGCGTAGCTCCAGCCTCGGTCGTGGCCGTAACCGAGACTGAGGCCGTGATCTCTCCGTAGGCGACCTCCGGGCCTACGTCGAGGACGGCGGCTGGCCCAACCGGAATCCAGGCTGGCTCGCTCATCCCTGCACCACCCGGAAGTGGTCGAAGATCGGCCCCGCCGCCCCTGCCTGCCCCTCCATCGAGAAGCCGAGGCCAGCCGTGCCGATGGTGAACCCGACTGCGCGGTTCAACTCGATCTGCGACCAGAAGTGCCCGTCAGCAGACGCCCACGCGGAGTAGCTCGTCATCCCCGCGAGAATCTGGCACCTGATCCACATGGACATCGAGTAGGCGGGCACCGCAATAGCGCCGTAGTTGGCCGAGAAGGTCGAGAAGTTGGAGTAGCGGACGCCGCTACACGCTCGCTGGTTGGCTGCCGAGGAGAACGAGCCGAGGTAGACGGCGGGCGAAGCGGTCGTCGGGGCAGCGGGGGCAAGGACGATCCCGCCGCGACGACAGTTCGTGCCGTCGAGGAAGGAATACCCGAGCTTCGCGTAGATCGTGCAAGGCCCGGTGAGCGCCTGGAGGTAGGCAGACAACTGGGCCTGACTCGTATCGGTGCGATACATGAACAGACCTTCGGGCGCGTACTGCGGATCAGCCGCAGCACTAATCCCAAGAGCCGTACCGACGAGCGACCACTTCCCCGCCAGTGGCCCGACGTTGAACTCGTCCGACATCGCATCGGGCGTGTCGAGAAGTCCGGCCCTGTCGAGCGGGAACCCGACACCCTTCGTGGACGGGTTCACCCACCCAGCCGCAGGAGGCGCTGACCCGAGCGACGGGTTGACCGCCAGGTAGGTGACGCCGTTGTAGGTCACAACGTCGCCGGGGGCGTACTGCGTGCCTGCCGCCCACGCGCCCTCGTAGTCCACCGGCTGTCCGCCGAGCGGAGTCCAGAATGGCTCGCTCATCCGCCCACCGCAATCGGTCGGGCGATGATTGCGCGAGTGGAGATCGTCCCGCCCGTGTTATTGCCACCCTGCTTGTACTTCGCGGTGAGGACAGTCCCGGCCACCAGCCCTGTCTTTCGCCGCTCTCGGTACGTCATCATCGTGTCGCCAGGGGAACTGGAGAACGCAGACGACGCATCCGCATCGACAGCCCCCGTTGCACCGATGTCGTAGGACATGTACCCCTTCCCCGCCCCGGAGACGGCTGTGAAGTGATGGCTGGTTGCGACGAGGTAGTCGCCTGACACGGGAATCGTCCAGTTCGGCCCTGCGGTCGGCGGTGCGTTGTAGGTGTTCGCGGAACCGGCGAGAGCTTCGGATGTGAGAACTTCGGTAACGGCTGGGGCACCACCGATGAACACCCACTTGTTGCTCGCCTTGGCCGCGACGTAGCGGAGGAGCCAGGTGAACGTCGGTGCGGTCAGTGAGTCGGTGAGGATGATCTGCTGCCCGTCGAAAGGTGAGGACGGGAGCGCCGTGAGGAGCGGCAGCGGCGTGAAGTTCGGGTAGACCGGCGTGGCAGGGGGCGGCGTCTGCCCAGTCGAGTCGTTGACCGCTCCGTACACGACCCCGCCGTAGGTGACGACATCGCCCTTGACGTAGGGGGTGGCTGCGCCGTACGCGCCCTCCCAGTCGAGGCCACCGCCACCGCCAGCGGGTGCGGCTGCCCACACCATCGCCCCGCCCGCGACGGTGAGCCACTTGCCGTCCTGCCCCGCGACGGCGGGAACCTTGCGCCCGTCGAGCAGCACAAGCTCCTGCTCGATCTTGTCGAGATGCGCTTCATCGAGCGGCGTCGTGCCGTCAACCCAGTCAGTCGGGACGTAGGTACTCACGCAGTCATTCTCGCGGGGCTACCGGACTTCCACCGTCGTCGGCACCAGAAGCTCCGACTCCTCGTCGGTGGGGACGAGCGTGGACGTGCCGGTCGCGGTGGCGATGAGCGTGCGCGAGGCGGGCGCGGTGGGGACGAGCGTGCCCGACCCCGGCGTGGTGGGCACTAGGGGTCGTGATTCGGGCACCGTGGGAATGAGTCCCGCTCGCCCCACCCGCTCCAGCCTCCCTCCGAGGAGGATCAGTCTCGGCCTGCCGAACTGAAGCTGCGCTGAGAGGCCGAGGAGAACGGCCTTCCCGCGCAGGTACAGGCGCGGCGCGTTCAGCACCACGCTCAGGAACGGCTGGATAACGAAGGGCTTGCCCCGGAGGATGAGGACGGAACGCCCGATGGCCTTGGTCGTGTCCGTCTGCTTGGCGAAGCTCTTGGCGTTCAGGAAGAGGACGGGGCGGTTGACCGTGAGGGTGATGATCGGCCCCTCGGTGATCGTGATGGAGAACGTCCTCGGCTTGAGGACGAGGGTGGAGCGCCCCTCCTTGGCGATCCAAGTCGCTACGCGGGTCTGCCCGCAGAGGACTTGCCCGCAGATCGGTGTGTAGACGGCCCCCATCGGGGCGACCTACACGGGTGGCCCTGCGGCGATGGCGAGGAGGTTCGTGGCCCAGTCGAGCAGGAACGTGCCGTTCGTGATGTCCTGGAGAGCGCCGAAGTCGAGGAGCGCCCACAGGAACTTGTCGGTCGTGTCCCACTCAAAGACGACCCCGTAGCGAGTCTGGAACGTCGCACCCGGCCCCCAGGAGAGGTCGGCCGCGAGCAGGTTGTACTCGTTCGCCGCCGCGTCGTAGGACACCGACTTGCCGGTGAGCGACTTCCCGCCCGCCGAGTACCCGCCGCCCGTTGCGACCTCCTGCCCGTTCACGTCCGAGTAGCGCAGATTCACGTCGATGTCCGGCGTGTACGTCGGCTTCATCAGCATCACCCGCATGTCCTGGGGCGTCCACAGGCGGGCGATCAGAAGGCCGCCTGCCTGCGCGTACCACTGGGAGGTCGTGGCTATGGCTTGATCTCCTTCGGGACTGTCATCATCGGCCTCTTCTGGTGGGCAACCCGCTCCAGGTGATCCAGCTCCCTGTCCATCGGGAAGCCTGACACCAGCCCCGGATGCTGGCCCACGAAGTCCTGCTCAAGCTGCTTGCGCTGCTGCTCGCGGATCGGGAAGCGGCACCAGGCGTTCGGGCAGAACTCCGGGTACGCCTCGTCCAGCTCCTCCAGGCAGACCGCGCACATGTACCCCTGCCAGAGGCGCTCGATGGCGTGCGGCGAGAGCGTGAGCCGCGACTCCTGCATGAGCCGCCCATCCGGGAGCTGCCGCTGGCGCTCGGCTGGCTCGACATCCTGGACTACTCCCCAGTCGTCCGGGTCCGGGGGTGTCCAGATACGGCTCACGCGGTGATGACCTGCTCGCGCTGAACCTCCAGCGCGTTCTCCAGCGCCTCGATGACGGGCGTGCGCTGCGGGCCGAAGGTGCGCTCGTAGTGCAGGACGTACTCCAGGTCGAACCCGTCCTCGATGAGCTTGACGACGAGATCGGTGGGATCGCCGTCGAAGCTGTCGTAGTTCGGGAAGGGCTTGGTGATCGGGGTGTCGGCGACGAGGAGAACCTCCTGTGGCGTGGTCAGCGCCAGCTCACACAGGCGGTCCTCTACGAGCTGCTTGTCGGCGTCCGACCAGTTCTCCTGAGCGGCCATCTCATCGGTGTCCAAGATGGCGAGGCGCTGCACCGGGTCTGTCGGGATCGCCTCGCCGATGTCCTGCGTGTTGCCCCGGAAGTTGAAGTGGTCGAGCGCGTGGCGGCGCTCGTTCTCGTACAGCATCCCGCCCGCGTGGACGGGGACGAACTGGACGTACAGACCTTCCTGCAAGACCTCGACACCGCCGTCGCCAAGCGCCCGCTGGCGCTGAACGCGAATCTGGGTTCCGTAGCCCTGGAACTGGGAGACGAATCGCATGGCTGTCCTTTCCGAGAGAGATGGGGGGCCAGGATGCGGCCCCAGCCCCCCGCGACTCTACGCAATCCCGGTCAGGATTCCGTGCGTCTTCTCCTGGGCGACCGTCCACCCGGCCTCGGTGAGGTACTCGGCTGCCGTGCGATCCTCGCCCTGGGGCTGTCGGTTCGTCAGCAGCTTCGTGTCACGATCCCGGAGCGGGCGGCGTTCGACGTTGGACATGTCCACGACGAACATCATCCCGTTGTAGCCGTTGGCTCCAGACGGGTAGTTGGCCCACTCCTTCTTCACGACGACCGGAATCTGGTAGCCGAAGACGCCCGACATGAAGCCGTCCACCTTGACACCGTGAACGCGGTCGTTCGTCGGCTTCCAGAAGGCACCCTGGCCTGCGCGGTTGAACCGCGACAGGTAGTAGGCACCGACCGTGCCCGTGAAGATCACCTTGTCGGACGACCCCTTTGCGAGGACCTGCGTGAGGAACAGGTCGAGGTAGTCCGCCGTCAGCTCGCCGCCGACGTTCTGGCGGTTGGTGGTGATGAACTCGATGAGTCCACCCGAGCCGCCCTGCGGATCGCCTGACGTGAGGAAGAACCTCGCGCCGAAGAAGGCGTTGTGTTCCAGCTCGCGCTTGTGTTCGACGGCCTTGCGAGCGGCCTCCTTCGCAGGCTCCCGTCCGCCGTAGTACTCGATGGCGACCGCCGTGTTGGAGAAGCTCCAAGACGAGCGGAATATCTGGGTGTAGTTGAAACCCAGAACGCGCTGCGAGTACTTCGGCTGGGGCAGAGGCGAACCCTGCGGGAACGCCGAGCCGACGAAGAGGAGCTTGTCGCCCACGTTCCCGGCTGCGTTCGTCCCCTGTGGAACCACGGTCAGGTCGCCGTTCGCCCCGATCACGGTGACGATGAACGCCTGACCCGTCCGCATGTTGCGGACGACATCGTTCGGCTTGATCGCCGCTGACTCGACGGTGCCGACCGAGACGGTGGTTGCCCCGGACGTGTACGCCGCATCGACGGTGAATACGTCGGTGACGTACTGCTCCTCCAGCCAGTTGAACTTCTCGCGGCTCGCCGCCCGTGACGGCATCCGCGAAACCATTGTGGAGAACTGGGTCTGGTCGGGGTCGAGCTGACGCATGTTGGAGTCCATGTCGATGACTCGCTCGTCAGGCAAGACTTCCTCGGTCGAAACCCAGGCTCCGACTGCAACTTCAGCCATAGCTACTCCTTGAAAGTCGGATGTCTGCTGAAGTGCCGCTGCGGAAGCGGTTTCGACGGTGGCCTCGTCCTGTGGGTCGTCTCCGGTCCCCGAGGAGTAGAAGCTCAGCCGAGCCTAGCTCACTTCTCGGATGGTGACTACTCGTCCGTCCCCCACTGGCGTCGATCCTTCCACTCCTGCTCCATAGCGGCCATGAACGGGTCAACCGCTGGAGGCGGGGTGTGTGGCGAGCCGGTGACGACGCCTGCGGCCTCTCGGCGAAGCTCCCCCTCGCGCTGAATCTGCGTGGCGCGTTGCTCGTCGCGCACCTTGCGGGTGACGAGCGTACCTGCGCGAACGAGGTCGTACACCGCCTGCACCGCGAGGTCACGCTGCGCGTCGTCGCCGTGCAAGATCGCCTGGACGTACGGGTGGTACTCGCCTAGCTCCTGCACCTTCTCCATCATCTGCGGGCCTGCCTGCTCCAGGTTGATCCCGAGCCGGGAGAAGCTCGCCCCGAGCGACTGATCGAGCGGGGGCGGGCCGGACTGCATCTGCCCGTTCTCCTGCGCGACGATCTGCTGCATCTCCATCTGGACCTGCGTGCCGATGGTGGCGGCGAGGCCGGGGTTGTCCTCGGCGACGCGAGCGAGGACGGCGTTGAAGAGGTTGGCGTTGCCCTGGAAGGCGGCTTGGCGGGCGTACCCGTGTGGGTTCGTCATCGCCTGCTCGACCCACGCCTCCTCGGAGGCGGACATCGGCATCCCCTGGGTCTGCGCCGAGGTCGCGGCGGCCTCTGCCTGCTGCGCGTACTCGTACCACTGGACGGCGAGCTGCTCGGCCTCCTTGAGCGAGTTCGCCATGCGCGAGATGTGCTGCTCCTGGTCGAACGCGGCCTTCGCCCACTTGTCGGGGTCGTCGCCGTACTTCTTCTTCGCCCAGGCGAGATGCGGAAGCTCCTCCTCCTCCTCCTCGACCTGCTGCTCCTCTTCGACCGGCGTGATCTCGCCCTCGGCGAGGACGGGCGGTTCGCGCTTCTCGTCATCGCGCCCCGGCTCGTCAGTGACCTCGATGGGCGGAACCTCGACCGGCTGCGGCTGGACGGGCGGCGCGGTCGGCGGCTCTAGTTCGTCGCCGGGTTGACCCGGCGGGTCTTCGATCAGCGGGGTCGGGTCTTCCGGGTCGGCTGCGAGCGCCTCTCCGACCGAGCGCGGCTTCCCCGAGAAGAGTTGCTCCTGGAGCTGTGCGGCTAGTTCCCTCTCACTGAGCGACTCGCTCTCCTGGTTGCTCATCCGTGAAGTCCTCCTCCAACTCAATGCCCTGCTCCCGGAGGAACTTCTCCAGGGTGGCCTGGGCGGTCTTGGGGACACCGACGAACCAGTTGAGCGCGGCGATGGTGCCCCGGATCGTGTCGAGCTTACGCTGATCGGCCCCGTTGGGGCTGAGGGCAAGGGCGGCGGCGACCTTCTTCAGCCGCTCGATCTTGCGACCGGCCTCTGCCTCAATCTCGATCCACCCCGGCGTGTTCAGGATCGAGGACATCCGGTCTGCTCGCCGATTCAGCTCGGCCTGCGCCTCCGTCGAGAGAGGCATCAGCCGTTCGCGCCGAGGCCCATCTGCTGAACGGCCTGAATCTGGTGCTGGGCGAACTGGTCAGGGGAGACGGCCAACCCTCCCGCCTGTCCGCCCATCGAGGCGGCGAGCGCCGGGTT
>Ga0163163_10000304_pt1 | contig 48244 bp, 45 predicted proteins | sample S65metaG_FD_119766 | JGI IMG/M metagenome (GOLD analysis project Ga0163163, IMG submission 119766) | Switchgrass rhizosphere microbial communities from Kellogg Biological Station, Michigan, USA - S6-5 metaG | ecosystem: Host-associated > Plants > Roots > Rhizosphere > Soil | place: USA... | reverse complement strand
GTCGCGTTGGGCGTGCTACTCGTTCTGCTCTTGGCAATTCGTGTCGTGCTGCGGCGGTGGACTGCGCGCATCGGCATTGGCGACGGCGGGGATGCGGAACTGCGCAAGCGCATCCGCGCGCATGGCAATGCGATCGAATATCTGCCAATCGGCCTGCTCGCGTTATTGCTGCTTGATCTCGATGGCACGAATCCGCTGGTGCTGCACGCCTGCGGCATCGCGCTGATCGTCGCCCGCGTTGCGCATGCAATCGGTCTGTCGCGCACCAGCGGCACCTCGCCCGAACGCTTCTTCGGTATCGGTCTGACGCTACTGACGCTGTTGGTAATGGCGATACTACTGCTGCTGCAGCAGGCCGTGCGCTGACTGACCGGCTAAGCCTTGCTGTCGAACAACTCCGCGGCATGGTCGAGAAAATACAGGCCGGCGAACAGCTTCGGGTCGATCGAATAACCTTCGCGCGATTTCTGCACGAGCCATGCTGCGGCTGCGGCGCGCGGCACTTCGTGTACGATGATGTCCTCGGTGTGATCGCCGCCGCCGGCATGTTCGCTTTGCAGGTCATAGGCGCGTACGAACGCGATCACTTCGTTGCTCATGCCGGCTGATGACGGCCCGGCCATCAGCAGCTCGACGCGGCCGGCGCGATAGCCGGTTTCCTCGGTCAGCTCGCGCGCGGCCGCCGCGGAGGCAGATTCGCCGGCGTCGTCGAGATCGCCGACGAGCCCGGCCGGCATTTCGATCGTCTTGCTGCGTACGGCTTCGCGCCATTGTTCGACGAACAGAATGCGCTCATCCGGCGTGACCGCGATGATGATCACGCCGCCGCCCGGGTTCGTGCGCTCGGCGAATTCCCAGCGCCCGCGCCGGCACAGGCGCAGCCAGCGACCGTTGAAAAGTGTCTCGGTTTCCGTCATTCTTGCCGACCTTCGCAAACAAAACGCCGCGCTGGCGAACTTCACCGGCCGCCGCGCTGTCTCATCGCGCTCCATCATCACGGATTCACCCATGAAAATTCAATCGCGGCTTTTCGCCACCGTTCTCGTCGCCTTGTGCGCAAGCGGCCATGCCGAAGACAAGCCGGCTGCAGCAGCCTCCGCCGAGGCCGCCCGCGAGAACGTCGTCAAGCGCGCCGAAGCCATGACCGAGGAGCAGATCAAGCAGTCCCACGACGTGGCTGCCTTGAGCAAACTGGCGCAGCTGTACGACAAGCAAAACGACATGCAGCGTTTCATCTGGACTTTGCATCGCATAACGGAATTGATGCCTAACTCCGGCGACTTGCGGCTGCAGCTTGCCATGGCTTACGCGAAGAACGACGACAAGACCAATGCCTATGACACGCTGATCCGCATGCAGACGCAGGGATTTGCCTACGACATCGCCAAGGATCCGCGCTTCGAGCCGGTGCATGGCACCAAGGTGTGGGATTACCTGGTCGCCAACCTGCAGGCGAATGCCAAGCAGTTTGGCGAAGGCAAGACCGCGTTCGAACTAGCCAAGGGCGATCACCTGTACGACGCGCTGGCCTGGGACGCCAAGCGTGGCCAGCTGTTCGTCGGCGGGGCGCGCGAAGCCAAGGTTCAGCTCGTCGATATGGCGGGAAAGCTCACCGATTTCATCACGACGGACGCGAACAACGGCCTGCTCGGCGTGGACGCGCTGGCGGTCGACGGTGCGCACGGCAAGCTTTACGTGGCGAACTCGGCGACCCCGATCTTCAAGGGATTCAATGCCGAGAATGCCGGCAAGGCCGGGATCTCCGAATTCGATCTGGCCAGCGGCAAGTTCCTGAAGAGCTATACATTTGCAAAAAGTGACGGCGCGCACCGGCTGACAGCGCTCGTCGTCGGCAAGGACGGCCAGGTCTACGCCGCCGATAGCGGCCGCAAGCAGGTGTTCAAGCTCGACGGCGGTGCGCTGAAGCAGCTCATCCACAACCCCAAGCTCACCTACATCAGCGCGCTGGCGCTGTCCGGCGACGGGCGCACTCTGTATATGGCCGATTTCGCGCTCGGCATATTCGGTTTCGACCTGAGCAAAGGCCAGGCGTTCGAGCCGACCCACAACTCGGCGAATCTGGTGCTCGGCGGCATCGTCGGCATGTATTGGTACGACGGTACGCTTGCGGTCGTGGAGAACGGCATGGTGCCCAAGCGCGTGATGCGCCTGCAGCTTTCGGCCGACGGCCGCAACATCGAAGGCGCGATGCCGCTGGACGCAGCGCAGCCGTCGTTCGACGAACTTGGCCCCGGTACCGTCGCCGGCGACAAATTGTATTTCCTCAGCAATCGCGAAGATGCGTTGTACGACACGCACGGAGTGCTTACCGAAGCCGACCAGCTCGAGCCCACACGCGTGTTCGTCAGCAACCTGCGCTTTGCCTGGGGCCAGAAAGGGGTGGGCAACGGTCTGGTGCCGCTAGGAGCCGACGATGGCACCGTGTCGAAGAAACCGAAGGCGCCTGCCGGCGACAAGCACTGACTCAGGCCTGCCTGAGCGCACGTACGCGCGTGCGCGTGAACGGCCCAAACCGCAGCTGATCCATCAGCAAGTCGAGCGTTGCCACGTCCGTGGCAGCGCGCGCCAGCTGCGCCATATCCGGCGGCACTGGCGCATCGAGCACGATGCCGGTCAGCGCGCGCGACAGCAGCGCCAGTTCGCGATTCGCCTTGATACGCACGTAGGCCTGCGCCGCCCCGCGAAAGCGCAGATAAGGCACTTCCTCGATGCGCACGAGCAGCGCATCGAGTGAGTCGAAGTGCGCGAGCAGCGTCGCCGCGGTTTTCGCGCCGATGCCGGGCACCCCCGGGATGTTGTCGACCGCATCGCCGGTGAGGGCAAGGAAATCCGCGACCTGATCCGGCCGCACGCCGAGGCGTTGCTTGACGCCATGCGCGTCCCAGCGCGTGTCCTTGGAAAAATCCCACTGCTCGTCGTCGGTGTTGATCAGCTGGCCGAAATCCTTGTCGGCGGAAACGATCACCGCACGGAAGCCTTGGGCCCGCGCGATGGTGACCGCGCTGCCGATCAGGTCGTCCGCTTCGTATTGCACGTCGGCCAGCACGCACAGGCCGAGCGCCGCAGCCACGCGCCGGCAATAGTCGAACTGCACGATCAATTCGCGCGGCGGCATTTCGCGGTTCGCCTTGTAATGCGGATAGATGCCGTTGCGGAATGAACTCGTCAGCGACTCGTCGAACGCGGCGAGCACGTGCGTCGGCCGCACGCGCTCGAGAAAATCGCACAGGAATCGCGTGAAGCCATGCACGGCATTGATTGGCGCGCCGTCCTTGTCGCGCAGTTCCGGCGGCATGGAATGCCAGGCGCGGAACACGTACAGGCTTGCATCGATCAGGTGCAGCGTCGGCTTCATGCGGGCAGGCGCAGCTCGCTGACGACATCGTCAAGTTCCGGCCGCTGGCGTTCGGGCGCGGGCTCGCGCGACGTGCCGATATGCACGAAGGCGACGACAGATTCGTTTTCGCGCAGACCGAGCAGCGCGGCGACATCGCGATCGTACGCTGCCCAGCCGGTGAGGATCTGCGCGCCGAAGCCGAGCGCCTGTGCGCCGAGCAGCAGGTTGTAGGCCACGTATCCGGCCGACAGCATTTGTTCCTGGGCAGGAATCTTCGCGTGCAGCGCGTCGATGCGCGCAATCACCGCGACGATCAGCGGCGCAAAGTTGTAACGCTCGCGATCCTTGGCCAGCTGCGCCGGCGCGAGATCCGGTTCCTTGCGCTGGTGGATTTGCGCCAGCAGTTCGCCGAATTGCCGCCGGGTATCGCCGCGAATCAGCAGCGCGCGCCATGGCGTGAGCTTGCCGTGATCCGGTACGCGGATTGCCGCGGCGAGCAGCGCTTCGAGTTCATCCGGGGCAGGGCCGGGCTCACTCAATGCGCGCGACGGCACGGAACGACGAGTGCGGAGAACTTCGAGCGGGTTCATGCCAAGCGGGTTCATGGAGCCAAGGATATCAGCTGGCGACATCCGCCAAGCTTAGGTTAGCATCGCGCTTCACGTGTCGCAGGGAGAATGGAATGGCGATTACGATCGGGGTGACGCGCGAATCCGGTGCGGGCGAACGGCGCGTCGCATTGACGCCCGATGTGGCGAAGAAGCTCAAAGCAAAAGGGGCGACACTGCTGCTGGAGCACGACGCCGGCGCCGCCGCGAGTTTCGCCGACGCCCTCTACCAGGACACCGAAATCGCCGGCGACGCGCGCAGCACGCTGGCTCGCGCTGACGTGCTGCTCACGGTGCAACCGCCGTCTCTCGACGCGATTGCCGCGTTGCGCGAAGGCGCCGTGACGATTGGCTATCTGCAGCCGCACCTGGCTCCCGAACGTATCAAGGCGCTGCGCGACCGCAAGATCACGAGTTTCGCGATGGAACTGCTGCCGCGCACGACGCGCGCGCAAGCGATGGACGTGCTGTCGTCGCAAGCGAACATCGCTGGTTACAAAGCAGTGCTGATTGCCGCTGAAGCCTCGCCGAAATTTTTTCCGATGATGACTACCGCCGCCGGCACGGTGCGGCCATCGAAGGTATTGATCGTCGGCGCCGGCGTGGCCGGCCTGCAGGCGATTGCGACCGCGCGCCGCCTTGGCGCACAGGTCGAAGGCTTCGACGTGCGTCCGGAAACGAAGGAGCAGATCCAGTCGCTCGGCGCGAAATACGTCGAACTCGGTGTCAGCGCCGCCGGCGCGGGCGGCTACGCGCGCGAGCTCACCGCCGAGGAACGCGCGCAGCAGCAGGCAGCGCTCGCCGAACACATCAAAGGCGTCGACGTGATCGTCACCACCGCTGCCGTGCCCGGACGCAAGGCGCCGCGCATCATCACTGCAGCGATGGTTGCCGGCATGAAGGCGGGTTCCGTCATCGTCGATATCGCTGCTGAAACCGGCGGCAACTGCGAGCTGAGCGAAGCCGGCAAGACCGTAGTCAGCGCCAACGGCGTGACGATCATCGGCCCGGTCAATCTCGCCGCGACCGCGCCGATCCACGCCAGCGAGCTGTACGCGAAGAATTTGTATAACTTTCTCGAATTAAGCATCAAGGACGGTGCGCTGAACCTGGATTGGACCGACGAGCTGATCGCGAAGACGTGCGTCACGCACGCAGGCGAGATCAAGCACGAGCCGACGAAGCAGCTGGTTGAAGGGGCAAAACCATGATCGACGGATTCCTCGCGCTGTACCTGTTCATGCTCGCCGCCTTCACCGGCCACGAGATCATCTCGCGCGTGCCGGTGATCCTGCATACGCCACTGATGTCGGGTTCGAACTTCGTGCACGGCATCGTACTGGTCGGGGCGATGGTCGCGCTCGGTGAAGCGACGACGCCGCTGCAGATGTGGATCGGCGCGATCGGCGTGTTCCTCGGCGCCGGCAATGCCGCCGGCGGCTACGTCGTCACCGAGCGCATGCTGGAGATGTTCAAATCATCGAAGAAACCCGGCTCCGCTCAGCAGGGGGCGAAATGATGAATTCCGCGCAACTGATTTCGCTGCTGATCCAGGCGAGTTATTTCGCCGCGGCGGTGCTGCTCATCATGGGCATCAAGCGCATGTCCTCGCCGGTGACCGCGCGCAGCGGCATCCAGTGGGCCGGCGTCGGCGTGCTCGTCGCGGTGATCGCGACGTTCTTCCACAGCGGCATGCACAACGTGGTGCTGATGCTTGCGGCAATCATCGCCAGCACTGCGCTCGCCTGGTACAGCGGCAAGAAAGTCGCGATGACCGACATGCCGCAAATGGTCGCGCTCTACAACGGCATGGGCGGCGGCTCGGCCGCGGCGATCGGCGCAAGCGCGCTGCTCGGGTTCGCCAGCCTGATGGCGGCGCCGAAATTCGTCGCCGCGCAGCCGCACGTCAACCAGTCGCAACTGGTTCTCGCCGTGCTCGGCGCGCTGATCGGCTCGATCTCGTTCACCGGCTCCCTGATCGCGTTTGCGAAGCTGCAAGGCTGGATGGACAAGACGTTCCGCTTTCCCGGCCAGCAAGCAGTCAACGGTTTGTGTTTTCTCGCCGCAGTGGCATTCGGCGCGATGGTCGTGTGGCATCTGGAGCCGAATTACATCGTGCTGTTCTTCGCCGCCGCGCTGCTGTTCGGCATTCTGATGACGCTGCCGATCGGCGGCGCCGACATGCCGGTCGTGATCTCGCTGTACAACGCGTTCACCGGCCTGGCGGTCGGTTTCGAAGGCTACGTGCAGCAGAACGTGGCGCTGATCATCGCCGGTACGGTCGTCGGCGCGGCCGGCACGCTGCTCACGCGGCTGATGGCGAAAGCGATGAACCGCTCGATCAGCAACGTGTTGTTCTCCAATTTCGGCGGTGGCGGCGCGAGCGCGGCCGAGATCAAAGGTTCGCTCAAGCCGATCGACGCTGATGATGCCGCCTCGCTACTCTATCTCGCCGAAAAAGTGATCATCGTGCCGGGCTATGGCATGGCGGTCGCGCAGGCCCAGCACAAGATCTGGGAATTGAGCCAGCAGCTGATCAAGCGCGACAAGCAGGTGAAATTCGCGATCCACCCGGTCGCCGGCCGCATGCCCGGCCACATGAACGTGCTGCTCGCCGAAGCCGGCGTGCCGTACGACCTGATCGCGGACATGGACGACATCAATCCGGAATTCCCGAATTGCGACGTCGCCATCGTCATCGGCGCGAACGACGTCGTGAATCCGGTCGCGAAGACCGACAAGTCATCGCCGATCTACGGCATGCCGATCCTCGACGTCGCCAACGCCAAACAAGTCATCGTGATCAAGCGTGGCAAAGGCACCGGCTTCGCCGGCATCGAGAATGCACTGTTCTACCAGGACAACTGCCGCATGCTCTACGCCGACGGTCAGGAAGCGGCGAACAAGCTGATTGCGGGGTTGAAAGCCGTGGACTCGGGCGGCGGCCACTGAAGGAGGCGGCCATGCGCCAGCTTGGGATCGCGGTATTCGGGGTCGCATTGTCACTGGTCGCGACGCAGGCATTTGCACAGGACACTGTTGGCGGGAACTTGCTCGGCGCACAGGCGGTGCTCGATTCGCTGCCGCGTGCCGACGCGGCAGCGGCGAAACCGGGCGCACACACACAGCCGCCGGGCGGTGTGCCAGCGATCAAGCCCGGAGACGAGGTATTCGGGCCACAACAATCGGCGGCGACGCTCGCGAAGATTGAGAAACTCCGCGCCGAGCTTGCCGCATTTGGCAAGGCACCACTGACGGGCGCGGCGTGGGTGGCGCTGTTCGAGCGCTGGTACGTGCTCAAGCATCCAGAGAGCGGCGAGCCGGATTGGTCGCCCGAGTTGCCGCTGGACGACGTGCTCGCGACGCTGCCGCCGCCGGCGGCGTGGCCGGCCATAGCCGGCGAATTGCGCAAGCGCCACACGATCGTGCCCGGTGCGAAGGCGAACGCCAGCCAGATCGCCGTGCTGATGTTCGCCGACCAGCTAGCCGGCGACGTCGCCGGTATGCGCGCGCGCGAAGCGCAACTCGATGCGCTCGACAGCCAGCACGGCTATCTCGGCTACCTGCGCGACGAAGCCGCGCGCGCGGTCGCCGCACGCGCGGGCGACGATGCAGTCGTGCGCTTCACGGCCGCCTTGCAGCGTGACAAGGATGCGAACGGCAGTTCGTTGCGCGTTCCCGATCTCGTCACGCTGATCGGCGAGGATCGCGCGCGCGAGCTGCTGCAACAGACGCTTACGCAGAGCGCGGCGCAACTGGAAATTCCGGTCGGCGACGCCACGCGCACACTGGCCGGCAAGCTCGCCGTGCAGGACATCGGCACCTTGCGCCGGCCGCAGTGGAACCTCGTGCGCGGACTTGATTGCGCGCCGCTGTACGAGGCGTTGCGCAAGCGCTTCATCGACGGTGCCGCAGCGCCGCACGAGCCGAGCGCGCTGTCCACGGCGTTGCACATGATGGTCGGAATTCGCGTCGGTGGCCATCGCGAACCGGGGCAAAACTACGCGGAGGAATCGGAACACGGCGTGGCAAAAGTATACTATTTCGCAGCCCTGATCGCGCATGGCCGCAGCGCCGAGGCCGAGACGGTGGCGCAAAGTTTCGGGCGCAACCTGTCGGAACGCGACTGGCGCCCGGTTATCGACGCGCTCGATCGCGCCGGCTACGGCACGCAGTTGTACGACTTCCTCGACGGCTTCATGGCGCGGCATCCGAATTCGGACCTGTGGGAGCGCTACGTCGAGCTTGCCGCGCGCAACGGTCGGCAAGACGCGCTGCTCGCGCACACGCGCGCGAGCCTGGCCGCGCCCGGACAAGCTTACGCGACGATCCTGCGCGCGCATCTGGCCGACGCACTGCTCGCGGCCGACAAGATCGACGAAGCAGTCGCCGAGTTGCGCGCGCTGATTGGCGATGCCAGCCAGCCGGCGTGGTCGCGCGCCAATTACGGATTGAAGCTCGCGGAAATCGGACGTTTGTGCGAGAAACCCGAGTGGATCGAACAAGGCTTGGCGACAGCACAGCCCAGCGACAAGCAACTGGCAGACCGGGCGATGCCGTCGGACATGGACAGCGACGGCGGCTTGCGTGCATACACGCTGCTGCTGCGCAAGCTCGGCCGCTATGCCGAGGCCGAAAAGCTGATTTCGCGCGCGCTGGCGGCGGAACGCAAGTGGCAGGTCGGCAGCGGCGGCGGCTCGAGCGTTACGACGCTGATCGAACTCGCGGGCGTTTATCACGACGCCGGCCGCGACGCCGACGTGCTGACGTTGCTCGACAAGGCCCCGAACTGGGGCGTCGCCGATGTCACCGAACTGCGTGCCTACGCCGACGCGAAGAAGATTTCCATCTTGTATTACGCCGCCGCCGCACTGCATCACGCCGGCAGGGATGCACAGGCACTGCCGCTGCTCGAAGCGCTGATCGAGCGCTCCAGCGGTTTCGATCCGGCCTACGAACTCTACACACGCATTCGCGGCGCGGCGGCGATTTCTTACCTGGAAAAGTCTACTCGGGCGACCGCTTCGAAGAACGCCCGCTGATCTGGAAAGCCGCTCTGCTGCTGCACGATAAGAAGCGCGGCGCGGTGAAACTCGACGAAGCCGAGCGCACTGCGCACGCGGCGATCGCGGTCGATCCGTCCGACGGCGAGGAAGGCCCAGGCGATCGCATGCGTGCCTACGCGGTGCTCGCCGACGTTCTCGACGCGCGTGGCAATGCGGCCGACGCGACGCTGTATCGCAACGCCGTGCAGGCGATCCGCGATTCCGAACGCGCCGACGAGTTTCGCCTCGCCGGCATGCACTCGCGCGCCATCGCGATGTATACGAAGGCGCTCGACCGCTTCGCCGATGCGTACTGCATCCAGTCGCGGCTCGCGGTCGAACTGAACGCCAGCGGCAACGCGTTGCTCGCGCAGGAACACTACCGCCGTGCGTACGAACTGATGCCGTCGAGTTTCGGGCGCATGGAAAGCCACTGCCTCGGCTGCGAGAACGTCTTTGGTGGCGAAAATGCGCAAGGCGTCGCGGAAAAGGTGTTCGGCGACCTCGTCGTGAAGATGCCGACCAATCCGCAGGTGCATTACCTGCTTGGCTATCTGCGCGAAGAACAGGATCGTTACGCCGAAGCCTTGTCGCAATACCGGACGGCGACGACGCTGGATGCCGATTATCTGAATGCCTGGAAGCGTCAGCGAGACATCGCCGGCAACATCGACGTTCCGGCCGTCGAGCAGGATCGCGTCGCGCTGCGCCTGTACGAACTCGACCCGCGCGGACGCCACAGCTACGGCGCCACGTCGAACATCACCGACTGGCCGGCGCTCTATGCGCTCGCAACGAAGGCGCAGGCGCTGTTTCCCGCGCTGCGCGCGACGCTGTATCCGCTCGCCGCGAGCCAGCACGCGCTCGGCGCGGGCGCGCCCGCGCGGCGTGAAATGCTGAGCCATTACCGAAGTTTTTCCGATGGCGACACCTTGCCGACCGCAGGCGGCGCGATCGCCAGCACCGGCTTGATGCGCGCGCTGTCGCAGCTGATCGAGATGTCGGTTGCGGGGACGCCCTAGCGTTTGCGCAGCACTACCGCCGCCGCGAGCAACGGCGACACGATCATCGCAACGATCTGCCATGCTCCCGAGTTGCCGCGCGCGATCTGCAACGCCAGCCTCCAATCCACCGTGAACAGCGTGTCGCGCAGCGGGAACCCAAGCATGTCGGCCATGCGCACGGCTGCGTAGATGTATTCGGCATAAACCACGCAGACCAACATCGCGCTCGCCGCGGCGAGCGCGCCGCGTGTACTGTTGAAGCGCTGCCAGCGTATGAACCCTCCAATGGCGAATGCAGCGGGCAGCATCAGCCAGGTTGGCTCCTGCCCCATCGCAAGCGCGAGCAGGCAGCACAGCGCGCCGCCGGCCAAACCGGTCAGCAGCGTGATAGCGAGCACGACGAACGCGCCGCCGCGTCGTGGCGAAGTGGGAGTGGACAAGGGGCGCTCCGCATGAGGGAAGCGCGGATGTTACGCAGTCGCTGGCGCTGCGATCAACCTGGCGTAAGCGACTCGCCCTCGCGCAGCATCCACGCTTGCGGAAAATGCGCAAAGCCGATGTGCGGATAGTAGTTCTCCGCGGCGGGCGCGGCGAGCAGCAGCAATTTGGCTTGCGGCGCGGCGGCCTGGGTGCGAAGAATCAATGCCTTGCCGATGCCGCGGCGCTGGTGCGATGCGCGCACGGCCAGATCGGCGAGATACGTGGTCCAGACAAAATCGCTGATGCAACGGGAAATGCCGACGAGCAGGTTGTCTTCCCAAGCGGTAATCGTGAGGTTCGCGCTCGCGAGCATGCGCGCGAAGCGCTCGCGATCATCGATCGGCCGGCGCTCGCCGAGCGTGGAAGCGCGATACAGCTCGGTGGCGGCATCGAGTTCAGGCCTGATGTCGTCTCGATATTCGATCATGCTTTCTCCGGCAGCAGACAACGGTAAACGATGAACCCGGATTTATCGGCCACGCTGTCGTACAGACGCATCGCTGTGGTGTTGCTCTCGTGCGTATGCCAATACACGCGGGTGCAGCCCGCTTTCGCCGCGGCATCGCGCACGTGAGCGATCAGCGCGCGGCCGACGCCGCGACCACGCAGCGCGTCCGCGGTGAACAGGTCCTGCATGTAGCAGGTCGGCTCGAGCAGAATCGTACTGCGATGGAACAGATAATGCGCCAGACCAACAATTCGATTTTCTGCGATTGCGACGATGGCGTGTACGGGTTCGCTTTGATCGAAAAAGCGCGCCCACGTCGTTTGCACGATATCTTCCGGCAGCGCGCTAGCGCCGGTGCGGCCGTAAAACGCGTTGTAGCCATCCCACAGTACGCGCCAGTCATCGTAGTCGGCCGCTGCGACCTGGCGCACGACGATAGCGCTCATGTCTACGTGCCTCGGAGCAGGTGGCGGACGGAATCTGGCAGTGCTATTGCGCAATCCGCCGAAGGCTCGGGTAGGCCGTAGCGCTGTGCGATCGGCACCACGCCCGCCCAGTGCGGCAGATCGACATCGGCCTTGTCGTCCTTGGCGCCGCCCTCGCGCACCTTGGCGGAAATATCCGCGATATCGAAACGCAGCACTGCGGTGGCCGCAAGTTCGTTTTTGTCGGGCGCGCGCGCCTCGGCCGCGCGACCCGGCAGCATCGCTTCGACGAAGTGCGCGAGCGCAGCTACCTTCTCTGCCGGCTCGACTATGGTGCGGGCACGACCGAACGCGACGACCGAACGGTAGTTCGCCGAGTGGTGGAAGTGCGAACGCGCGAGCACGAGACCATCGACAATAGTGACACTGATGCAGGCTTCGATGCCGTCGCCGAGTTTTTGCGTCAGCCGGCTCGCGATCGAGCCGTGCAGCAGCAGTGCATCGCCATCACGCGCGTACAGCATTGGTATGACGAAGGGCTGGCCATCGACGCTGAAAGCGACATGGGCGATGAATGCGGCGTCCAGAATAGCGTAGGCGCTGGCGCGATCGTAACGTGCGCGCTCGGGAATGCGGCGTACCTGGTGACGAGGTTTTGCTTTCATGATCGCCTTATGCGAGTTGGCCAGCGGGGATGACTTCATCCCGAAGCCACTTGACGCGGTCAGCATAAGTCTGCAGATTGGTACTGGCGAGAGCCAGTTTTGGCCAATTTTTCGGAGCCACATGTTTCTGCAGCTCGATGACACCGGGCCGCGCTATCTGCAGCTGGCGCGCGCATTGAAGCAGGCGATCCTCGACGGACGTTGTGCAGCGGCGTCGCGCCTGCCCGCCACGCGTGGGCTCGCCCGCGAGCTCGATCTGTCGCGCAACACGGTGCTCGCGGCATACGAGCAACTCGCCGCGGAAGGCTTCATCGAGGGCAAAGTCGGTTCGGGCTGTTATGTCGCTTCGTTTGCACAGGCGCAGCGGGCGCCGGTGGTCACGCCGCAATCCGCGCGCGCGCGCCGGCCAGCGCTCGCCCGTCGCGGCAAGCGCGCGGAGGCGCTATATGACCGCGCGATCCCGGGCCGCCAGCATCGCGGCTTGCGCTACAACCTGCAGTACGGGCTGCCGATGACGAATCCGCAGCTCGCCAGTGCCTGGCGGCGCGAACTCAATCATGCGGCGGCCCACGCGCAAACCGATTACCCGGATGCGCAGGGTCTGCCGGAGCTGCGTCGCGAAGTCTGCGCGTACCTCGCGCGCCGCCGCGGCATCGTCTGTGCGCCCGAAGACGTGCTGATTGTCGCCGGCACCCAGCAGGCATTTGCGCTGAGCGCCGATGTGCTTGTCGAGGAAGGCGACCGCGTCATCTTCGAGGACCCGCATTACCAGGGCGCGCGCCAGCTGTTTCAGGCTCGCGGTGCGAAAGTGGTGGCGTGTCGCGTCGATCAAGACGGGATCGTCACAGATGCCCTGCCGACCACGGGCGCGCGGCTCGCCGTGGTCACGCCGTCGCACCAGTTTCCCACCGGTGCCGTGTTGTCGCTGGCGCGGCGCATCGAGCTGCTTGCGCGCGCGGAGCGCAGCGGCTGCTGGATCATCGAAGACGACTACGACGGCGAATTCCGCTTCGACGCGCGCCCGCTCGCTGCGCTGAAGTCGCTCGATCGGGCCGACCGCGTTATATACATTGGCACATTTTCCAAAGTTATATTTCCGGCGCTGCGCCTGGGCTATATGGTGCTTCCGCCCGGCCTGCGTCAGGCTTTCGTCGCGGCAAAATGGCTTACCGATCGTGGTTGTCCGGCCATCGAGCAGGCTGCACTCGCGCGCCTGATCGGCAGCGGCGCGTTCGAGCGCCATCTGCGTCAGGCCGCGAAAGTGCTCAAGGCGCGGCGTAATGCGTTGCTCGTGGCGCTGCGCCGTCATGCCGGCGATTTCGTGCGCGTCGCCGACTCCAGCGCCGGCATGCACATCCTGGCCTGGTTGCCGCGGCACACGCATGCGCAGGCACAGGCACTCGTTGCGCAGGCGCGCGAACGCGGCTTGGGTTTGTATCTGATCGCGCCGTATTTCCTCAAAGCCGCGCCGCAGCCCGGGTTGCTGCTCGGCTACGCCGATCTGCCGCCGGCGGACCTGCAGGCGGCGATGAAGATTTTTGGTGAGTGCGTGCGCGCGACGTAGGGTCGCGATTCATCGCGCCAGCTTCAACGACTGCAAGCACGGGTTCGATGAATCGAACCCCTACATGGTTGTATTCAAGGCGCGGGGACACACATATCCTGCGATAATTGTTGCCTCGACATCTGCGGTTTTCGATTCATGGCCGGCTATTCCTCAACTTCCGAACCGATCGTGTTCGCGCGCGACTGCGTCGCGGTGATGGTGCCGCAAGGGCAGGAAGTGACATTGCCGGCCGGGCAGAACGGCTATATCACGCAGGCGCTCGGCGGCAGTTTTACCGTATTCGTCGATGGCAATCTGTTCCGCATTCGCGGCGCCGACGCCGACGCACTCGGCAAGGAACCGCCGACCGCGCTCAAGCTGGACGAACAGGCCAGCGACGCCGATGTCGAAAAGCTCGTCTGGCAGCAGCTGCGCACGTGTTTCGATCCGGAAATCCCGATCAACATCGTCGAACTGGGCCTCGTCTACGAATGCAACGTCGGCCATCGCGACGACGGCGCGCGCAAGGTCGAGGTGAAAATGACATTGACCGCACCGGGTTGCGGCATGGGCGATATCCTCGTCGACGATGTGCGCACGAAACTCGAGATGATTCCGACCGTGGCCGAAGCCGACGTTGAACTCACCTTCGACCCGCCATGGAACCAATCGATGATGTCCGATGTGGCAAGGCTCGAAACGGGAATGCTTTAGGACACAGTCGGCGCGAGCGCGCGCTTCTGCCCATCGCGGCATGGATGCCGCGATCGAACCCAGGGACGAGGCTTCATCCAAAATCTCTGGCTTGTGCTGCTTCTTCAGCGATCTCGCAGTAACTACCAGAGGGGCCGGTTGAAATCAAAATCCGGCTGCGGCTGCGGTCGCGAAAATGCCGGGCCGACGCCGTAGTCCACGCCCAGGCGCAACAGCAGGTGCGCACGTTGCAAGCTGTCGACTTCCGGCGCGATAACGGCCGCGCCGCACGAATGCGCCTTGCGCACGAGTGCAAGCAGCGTGTCGGTCATCGTTTTGGCGATGCCGAGTTCGGCGACGAGATTCGGCGCCAGACGCACGAAATCGACGTCGAGATTCTTCAACGCGTGCACCGCCGCCCAGTCGCGGCCGAAATCGACGAGACAGAAGCGCACGCCCTGTTGGTGCAGCGCCTTGAGCTGGCGCGCGGCGCGCTCGCCGGCATCGATCAAGTTGGAGCAGGCAAGTTCGATCGTCAGCCCGGTCGCCGACAGGTGACGCGACTTGAGTTCCTTTTCCAGCCACCAGGCGAATTCGGATTCCAGCGCGCTAGTAACCGCCTGCGGCACGAACAGGCGCAACTGGCGACCGCGCTTGAGCTGGTCTTCGCGCACTTCCAAAGCATGCTGCAGCATCCAGCGGTCGACGGTGCCGAGTTGGTTGCACTCGGCGGCGACCGGCGCGAGTTCGGCATACGGCACGGTCGTGCCCGGATGCTGCACGCTGCGCAGCTTGAAACTCAGCTCGAACTGGCCGTGCAGCTTGCCGGCGAGCGGCGCTATAGCCGAGAACTCGAATTGCGTCTGTTCTTCGGTGAGCGGCCGGCTCAGCACCGCGCGCACCGCCAGCAGCGGATCGCTCGGCAGCAGCGCGGCTTCCTTGGTCTCGAACCAGAGCACGCGGTTGCCGCCCATATGCGCGGCGGCAAGCTGCGCGGCTTGCGAATTTGTCACGGCGACGTCGACGCTGGGCTGCTGGTCGAGCAGCGCCAGGCCGAGGCTCGCGCTCAAGGTGTACGTGCGGCTGTTGAATTGCCACGGTTGGCCGTTCAGCGCCACGCGGATCTGTTCGGCCGCTGACGTCAGCTCGCTGCGGCTGCGCCGGCTGAGCAGGGTGAAATAGTGGAAGTCCTGATATTGCGCGGAGATGTCGGCTTCGTCGAGCTGACTGCGCAGCAGATTGCCGACGTGCGCGTCTAGTGCGGCGAGGCCGGACAAGCCGATCTGTTCGCGCAGCAGCGGCGCGTGATCAAGCGCGATGTAGAGCAGCGCCGAGGAGCGGTCGCCGAGCGCGGCTTCGAGTTTCTCGATCAGCGTTGTGCGCGAGTACAGGCCAGTGCGCGCGTCGCGTCCGCCCGGCGTGCCGATGACCTCACGCAGCCAGTGTGCACGCTGCACGCGTGCCTGCACGGCGCCGATCAGATGCCGCGCCTTGACCGGTTTCAGCAGCACCTCGTCGCCACCGGCGGCGATCGCATCAAAGCGCTGGCGGATGCCGGTGGCGTCCGCGGCGAGAATGATCGGTGCCGCCGCGAATTCGTGCTGCTGGCGGATCAATTGCGTCAATTCGATGCCGCTGACGTCAGGCAGGTCGCAGTCGATGACGATGACATCGGGACGGAATTCGGCAAGTGCGGCGAGTGCTGCCTGCCCGTTGCCGGCCAGGCGCGCTGTCATGCCGCGCTCGACCAGCGTGCGTGCCGCTTCGACGGCGTGAGCGCGATCGGCATCGACGAGCAGGACGCGCCATTCGGTCTGCGTGCTCTGGCCTAGCAATTCGTCGAGCTTCGCGGTCACGCGCAGCGAGTCGATCGGCGCACTGAACAGCGCACTGGCGCCGGCGCGCATGGCCAGCAGTCGGTGGCCGAGGTCGCCATCGGGCGATACGGCGATCAGCGCCGGCATGCGCTCGTCTTTCAACCCCAGGTTCGCGTATTGCTGGGCGATGCGCGGAATCAGGCGCAGCTTGCGCGCGTCGAGCAGCAGCGCGCCGGGAATTGCGTGGACGAGAAACGCGAGCAGCGCCTCGCCGTCGGCGAATTCGCGCACGTCGTAACCGCGCTCGCTCAAACCCGCGACGAGTCCGGGCACGGTGTTCGCGTCGATGCCGGCCAGGCACACGGCGCGCGGCAATCGAGTCGGGCGCGACGAGGTCGGTATTGCAGCCGGTTCGAGCGCAGCTGATTCCAGCAGCGGCGCGGCGGCGACCGGCGGCTCTGCTGGACTGGAATCTGCTGGCAACTCCGCCGGCGCGGTCGTTGCTGGGGATTGCCCTGAAACTTCTGCGGAAACCGGCGTTTCCGCCGGTTCCGTGGGTGCCATCGGCGCATGCTGCGCGAGTGGCGTCGCCGGAGATTGTGTTGCGAGGGGAACGGATGCAGCAATTTCCGGCGCTCGCGCCGGCAATGCATGCACCGCGGCGGTCGCGGTCGCGGAAAGGTCGGTCAACACGAAACCAAGCCGGTTCACCATATCGGCGAGCCGGACCAGATCTTTTGCATTCGGTACGAGGCGGTCGTCGACGAACGAGCACAGGTAAGCGGAGAGCTCGAGTGCGGAGCAGTTGACGTCATCCAGACCCATGCGCTCGCTGGTGTCGGCGATCTGTTCGACTTCTTCGCCGAGCCGACTCGCCGCGCCCTGATCCCAGCCGCCCTGGGCGAGCGGCTGCCAGCGGCGTACCAACGCCAGGCATCGTTCGCGCAGCTCCTCGCGTGCGTGCCGGGCACCGCTGAAGGTGGTGTCCTGTCCTGTCATCTTGCCTTCTACCCACTGCCGCGCCGCCAGTTTAGCCGCGCCGATCGTTACATTGCAGAATCTGCAAGAACCGGGCCGTGCTCCGGCGCACAGTTCAGCCAATGCAAAAAGCGACGATTTCGGTTTAGCATCGTGCACCCCATGTCGGAGTTGCACCGATGAGCAAGCGTCTGCACTGGATTCTGCTGCTGTTGTTCGCCTGGGCACTCGTCTACGACCTGGTGGTCTGGGGTGCAGCCGGACGCCTGCCCGACATCGGCGACAAACTGCGCGTTTCGGCACAACGCAACGCGTTGCTCGCCACGGTGTACATGGCCGGTGGCGATGCGCTCGACGGCGCCGTTCCCGCGCTTGAGGAATGGGGCGCTCAGCGCGCGGAGACGGCGCTGCAGACTGGCATTCAGCGCATCAAGGATGACCCGAACGTGGCAATGGACCTGATTTTTTCGCAAACCTGGAATGCCACGCACGCCTTCATTAAGTTCATGTACTGGGCGGCGCCAGTGCTCGGCGTACTGTTTCTCTTCGCCTGGGTACAGCGGCCGAAGAAGGTCAAGCTGATGGGCAGGCGCTGAGGGATTTCCTCCGGTCACGGTGCGGCGAATTGTCGATTTTTGAAAAAAGTGCGCAAAGTATACTAGCGGATGCGGCGCTAGCACTGCGCCAAGCCGGTGCCAAGCCCGTGCGCGCAGCACGGCCCGCGCACGGCCTGCGAAGCCGCTTCCAGGGGCGGAATGTGACCGCAATCACACTTTCTCCAGCACTCCCGCTTATACGTCTGGACGGCCGTTTGCGCGGATTGTGCCCGCAATGGGTTGTCCGGACATTCATGTTGCATAGCAATAAAAAAACTGAGAAATCAGTCACTTAGCGTTAGATTGTGCTTGACGAGTGGCGTCGCGGCTGCTACGTTTCGCGGCGCTTTCCTGGGGGGAAGTCAAGTTCCTAAGCAGCCTTGATGGCTTGCAGGGTCGATCCAGGGGGATTGATCCAGGGTCGTTCATATTCCCGGCACTCGCAGCCGGGGCGTGGGCGGCTTATTGCAAGTTTCTCAGGTCGCTGTAGGTAGCTAGGCACCCGCGGTCAACCGCGGACATTTCTTAAACCGTATGGAGGTTTCATGAAAAGCAGTCTGTTGGGGTTGGCCGTTACGGCCGTCGTCGGCCTAGCCGCTACTGCCGCGTCCGCGGCGCCTGGTGGTGACAAGAACTGGACGGATAATCCGCATCATCCCGCCTACAACCATCCGTACCGCCATGGCGCGGTACCGACGCGCGAAGGCAAGTCGGCGATCGATCGCTGGAACAACGAGTTCTATCACAATGGCAAAGCGTTCGCGGCCAATCAGCCAACAGCGTCGGCTGGCAAGCTGTCCTACGGCGGCGGCGTCAGCGGCGTCGGCGTTGGTAGCGGCCAGGTCAAGGTGTACCTGGTGCTCTACGGCACGCAGTGGGGCACGCAGAGCGGTACCGATCCGGTTACGACCAGCGGTTATTACGCGTATTCGGGCGACGCTAGCGGTGCGGCCGGTGCGGCGCAGAAGTTTTTCAAGGGTATCGGTACCAATGGCGAGTTGTACCAGGGTGACCTGACCCAGTGGTGCGAAGGCATCGCCTCCGGCGCGAGCGATTGCTCGGCGCGCCCGGCGTCCAGCTTTGTACCGTATCAGCAGAATATCCTGGCTGGCGTGTGGTACGACAACACCGTGGCATCGCCGTCAGCGGCCACCGGCACGCAGCTCGCGCAGGAAGCGGTCAAGGCCGCCGCGCATTTCGGCAACACGACGACGGGCTCCAATCGCTATACGTATTATGTGATTCTCTCGCCACATGGCACGAATCCGGACAACTACCAGAGCCCCACGCAGGGTTATTGCGCGTGGCACGACTACACCGGCGACGGTTATGGCGTCACCGCACCGGGCGGCCATCTGGCGTTCAGCAACCAGCCCTACAACATCGATGTGGGTTCGAGCTGCGGCACCAACTTCGTCAATTCCGGCAGTGCGGGCACGCTGGACGGCTACACCATGACGCTCGGTCATGAGTGGCACGAGATGATGTCCGACATGTGGCCGGCCGGCGGCTGGACCAACAAGACCGGTGGCAGCCTCAACGGCCAGGAAAACTCCGATGAGTGCGCGTGGCTCGCTCCCGGCAGCGCCGGCGGCGCAGCGAACGTCGCGTTCGCGACCGGTACCCTTGCCGAACAGGCAAGCTGGTCGAACGACACCGGCGCCTGCGCGCTTTCGCACCCGGTCGTCACTCACGGCGGCGGCGGCAATGTGGCGCCGACGGCGAACTTCAGCTTCACGACGAGCGGCTTGGCGGCAACGTTCACCGACAGCTCCAGCGATAGCGACGGCACGATTGCCTCGCGTTCGTGGACGTTCGGCGACGGCGGCACCTCGACGGCGACCAACCCGAGCCATACGTATGCGGCAGCGGGCACCTACAGCGTCAAGGAAACGGTGACCGACAACGGTGGCCTGACGGGCAGCGTGACCAAGTCCGTGACCGTGGCGACCACGGGCGGCGGCAGTGTGCTGTCGAACGGCGTCGGCGTGTCGATCTCCGATGCGACGGTCAATCATCAGCAGAACTGGACGATGGTCGTTCCGGCGGGCGCCACTGGTCTGAAGTTCACGCTCTCGGGCGGCACCGGTGATGCGGACATGTATGTCAAGTTTGGTTCCGCGCCGACGCTGTCGAGCTACGACTGCCGTCCGTATGTGTCTGGCAACAGCGAGACCTGCAACATCGCGACTGCCCAGGCCGGCACGTACTACGTGATGGTCAACGCCTACGCTGCATACTCGGGTGTCACGCTCACGGGCAGCTACTCGACTGGCGGTGGTGGTGGCGGCTGCACTCCGTCCGGCACCGTGCTCTGCAGTGGCAGCACCGTGACCGGTCTGGCCGCGTCGACTGGCGGCTGGAGCACGATCTACTCGATCGTGGTACCGGCGGGCTCGACCAAGCTGACGGTGACGATCACGGGCAGCAGCGGTGACGGTGACCTGTACGTGCGCCTCGGCGCCGCGCCGACACTGTCGAGCTACACCTGCCGTCCGTACCTGACCGGCGACAACGAAACCTGCACCATCAACTCGCCGACGGCGGGAACGTACTACATGGGTGTACAGGCCTACACGACGTACTCCGGCGTGACATTGAAGCCGGTAATAAACTGATCGACCAGCAAAAACGAAACGGGCCGCGCGAGCGGCCCGTTTCTGGGGAGGGAGCGAAGGGCCGCAGCAATGCGGCCCTTCTTTTTTTTATGGCCATGGACGGCCGGTACGCCGGCCCGCCGGTGCTCCCGGCACTTGCGGGCACTTCCCACATCCCTGTGGGTCGAAAATGCAGGAGCATTTTTCGGCGATGGCCATGGACGGCCGGTATGCCGGCCCGCGCGTGCTCCCGGCACTGCGGGCACTTCCCACTTCCCTATGGGTCGAAAATGCAGGAGCAATTTCCGGCATTATGGCCAAGCCACTCCCGCCGCTCGGTGCTCCCGGCACGGCGGGTGGGTCGGAAACGCGTAGCACTCCCGGCTTACGTTTCGATCGGTTCGAAACGGTTTGCGGCGACGTTCTTGCGCACGCGCGCGGGGTCCCACACGCGCCCGTTCATCGCGATGTAGACGCCATCGGGCAACGCCTGGATCGCGCCGACCGCGCAGCCGATATTGAACACGGCATCGGAACCCTGGAAGCGCGCGGGATTCAACGCGCCGGTCAGCACGATCGTCTTGTTGGGGATGTCGGCGAGTACGCGCGCGGTCTCCACCATCGTGTCGGTACCGTGCGTGACCAGCACGTGCCGATGCGCTGCGTTTTGGATCGCGCGCCGGATCAGATCACGGTCGGCGTCGTCCATGTGCAGGCTGTCCTTGCGCATCAGCGCAATCACGTCGAACGTGAAGGCGACGCCGAGCTGGGTCAGGATGTCGCCGATCTGCGGGGCGCCGATCTGGTAGTTCGACTTGTCGTCGAAATAGATCTTGTCGATCGTGCCGCCGGTGGCGACGATGGTCAGATGGTTGAGCATAAGGCCGGGATTCGGGATTGGGATTCGACAAGGCGGGGATTATAGGTTTGCTCCGGAGATCTGTACGATTTTGCTCTCCGAATCCCGAATCCCGAATTCCCAATACCGGCTCTCAGTAGCTGTCGCTTGCCAGTATCTGCGAGTCGTGCAGTCCATTCGACTTCAAGCGCAGCAAGCCGTGATCGGCAAAACGGCGCGCCGCCGCGGCCGGACGCGGATCATTCTCGGCACGCAATGCCCATTCGGCGTGGCGTGTGAGCAGCGCCAGACCCAGCATGCGCGCGAGGCCGAACGCGAGCTCGCGAGCGCCGGCTTCCATGCGCTCGCGTTCGCCGGTCGTGGCTTTCTGCAACCATTCGGTGATGCGCGTGGCGCCCTCGCGCGCGGCGCGCGCGCAAGGTTCCAGTTCGCTCGCCTGCACCTGCGAGAGGATCGCGCGTTGCGCGCTCAACAGCGGCTGCAAGCCACCCGTGCTGCGGAACGCGCGCAGGAAATCCAGCGCCTGCACGTTGCTCGTGCCTTCCCAGATTGGCCACACCTGCGCATCGCGCAGCAGCTGCGGAATACCGCTGTCTTCCAGGTAACCTGCGCCGCCGAAACATTCGCAGGCTTCCGAAGCGATCGCCACGGCGAGCTTGCCGGTCCACAGCTTTGCCAGCGGCGTGAGCAGGCGCAGGAGATTCTGCTGCGTTTCGTCGGCCTGGCCGGTTTGCACCCTGCCGAGCAGTTCGCAGATGAAGAACGCAAAATGAAACGCGGCTTCGAATTCGGCCTGCATGCCGGCCAGCGTGTCCTGATGCAGGGCCTGTTCGGCAAGCGGCCGGCCGAACACGATGCGGCGATTCGCATAGTCGCGCACGAGCGCGAGGCAGCGCCGCATCGTCGCCAGTGCGCCGATTGCGTTCCAGGTGCGCGTGACATTGAGCATCGGCGCGATCTGGCGCACGCCATGCTTTGGCTCGCCGACCAATTCGGCCGGCGCGCCATCAAGGTGGATTTCCGCGGTCGGCAGTTCGCGCGTGCCGAGTTTGTCCTTGAGCCGGTCGAGCGTGATGTTGCGCCAACGGCCATCGGGTTTTTGCGGTTCCAGATAGAACAGCGCGAGCGAGTCCGAACCCGCCGCGGCTCCGGCCGGGCGCGCGAGCGCGAGCGCTGCCTGCGCGTTGATCGCCGAGGTGAACCACTTACGGCCGTACAGACGCCAGCGGCCGTTCTCCTCGCGCGCAACCGTTTCACTGCCGGAGACGTCGGAGCCGCCGGTGTTTTCGGTCATCCATTGCCCGCTGATCCAGAACTGCGCGGGATCGCGGCTGAGAAAATGCGGCACCGCGCGCTCGATCAGTTTCTGATTGGCCGACGCCTTGAGTGCCATTGCCGCGCCGTCGGTCATTGCCAGCGGACAGGTGTAGAACTCGCTGGCGCAGTGGAACAGGTACACCATCGCGAATTGATGGATGCGCGCGGCGGCGGCATGCGTGGTCTCATGGCCGGCGGCGACGAGACCATGCTTCGCCGCCAGCGGCTGCGCGGCGATCCAGGCCGGCGTCAGTTCCAGCCGATCGATGCGTTCGCCCCAGGCGCTGAAATGGGTGAGCTTGGGTTCGCTGCGCTCGCGTGTGCGCGCCTGCGTCCACGCGGATGCCGCATATTCGCCAAGGTCGGTCAGATCGCCTTCGATCGCATGCAGCATCGCCGGCGGCAGCACGCGGCGCAGGTACGAGCGCAGCACGCGGTCGTCCAGATACTGATTGCTCAGCACCGGCGGCGCTTGGACGAATGGCATTGCGAGTCCCTTGGGTTTTTTCTTGTCGCGCGACGTTACACGGGCGCTGCAAAATCGACAAGCATCACTTTGTTGCGCGTTTGTAATGCCGCGCATCCCAGCCCGACGCGCCAATCAAGAGCAGGGTCAACGCAATCTCCAACGCGCCCGGAATACGAGTCACCGGGTTGCTGTACACCGCGCTGATGCCGTGACAAAAATAGAACAGGCTGACGATGCCGCCGAGCAACACGCCACGGCGCAGATCGCGCCGACAGGTCCACAGGCCGGGCAGCAGTGGCAGCACGGCCAGGGCCAACGTCGGCCAGAATTGGTACGGTGCTGGCGGCAGCCACCAACCGTGCCAGACGATTTGCAGGATCAGCAGGGCGAGCAGCGCGCCCGCGCCGAGACGAAGAGCGTTCATGACGACAGCTTCGCCGCGATTTCGGCAACGCGCCGGCCCAGGCGCCGCGCCAGCGTGCGTTCGTCCTCGCTGATTGGCAGCTCGTGATCCAATCCGGAAACGTGACTTGCTCCGTAGGGCGTGCCGCCGGTCGTAGTCGTATTGAGCGGGCCTTCCGTGTAAGGGATGCCGACGATCAGCGCGCCGTGATGCAGCAGCGGCAGCATCATCGACACGAGCGTGGTTTCCTGGCCGCCATGCATCGTGCTCGTCGCCGTGAACACGGCGGCGGGTTTGCCGACGAGCGCGCCCGAAATCCATTCGGCGCTGGTGGAGTCCAGGAAGTGCTTCAGCGGTGCGGACATATTGCCGAAACGCGTGGGGCTGCCGAGGATCACGCCGGCGCACTCGCGCAGATCCTGCAGGGTGGCATACGGTGCGCCGTCGTCAGGCACCGGCGGTTGTACGTGCTGCGTGACCGGGGCGACCGGCGGCACGCTGCGCACGCGCGAGCGCATGCCGGCGATTTCCTCGACGCCGCGGGCGACGTGGCGCGCGAGCTGGGCAACGCTGCCGTTGCGGCTGTAGTAGACGATCAGGATTTCCGGCATGGCCTCGTTCCGTCAAAGCGATGGCGCGATCATAGTGGGAATGCGCACAAACCGCCGCCGCGCATCCACTATCATGCCGTCATGTTCGACCAACCACGCCTGCGCGCATTCCTGAGATTCCTCTGGCAGCGCTTCCTCGAAGACCGCTGCCTGCAGACGGCTGGCGCGCTGGCCTATACGAGCCTGTTCGCGCTGGTGCCGCTGTTCGCTACCGTCCTGGCGATACTCACCGCATTTCCGGTGTACTCACAGTGGCGGCAGAGCGTCACCGAGTTCGTGTTCCGCAATTTCGTGCCGGCTGCCGGCGATGTCGTGCAAAACTATTTCACCGGCTTCGCCGAGAACGCAAGCAAGGCGACGGCGATCGGTATCCTCGTGCTGCTGTTCAGCGCGGTGTCGCTGATGCTGAGCATCGAAGATGCGTTTAACCGCATCTGGCGCGTGACGACGTCGCGGCCGGCGCTGGCGCGCTTCATTCTGTACTGGACCGTGCTGACACTCGGGCCGCTGCTGTTCGTGGCCACGGTTGCGTTGAGCTCGTATGTGCTCGCACTGCCATTGCTCGGCGCCGAGGAGGCGGAATCGCTGAAGACGCATGTGTTGCGCGTTGCGCCGTTCCTGCTGGAGCTCACGCTGCTGCTCGCCGCCTATGCCCTGATTCCGCATCGGCGCGTGTACGTGCGCCATGCGTTCGTCGGGGCGATGCTCGCGACGATCCTGATCGAAGTAGCCAAGCGTGGCTTTGCCTCCTACATCGCGCACAGCAGCTACGAGCAGGTGTACGGTGCGATCGCGATCATGCCGATCTTCCTTTTGTGGATTTACCTGTCGTGGACGCTCGTGCTGCTCGGCGCCTCGGTCACCTCGTCGCTCGCTGCGTTCGATTATCGCCCGCCCGGCGCGCCGCGTTTGCGCGAAGGCGAGGAGTTCCTCGGCTTGCTGCGCGTGCTCGGGCGTTTCGCGCAGGCCCAGCGTGGCGGCTACACATTGCATAGCGCGCAGCTGCGCGCGCTGGAGCCATTTCTTACCGACGACCTCGTGCAGCGTTATCTGGGCGATCTGGAGCGTATCGGCATGATCCAGCGCAGCGAGAGTGGCGCGTGGTTACTGAGCCGCGACCTGCAGGCCACAACGCTTCATGATCTGTACGCGGCGAGCGATTATCGCTTGCCGCTCGGCGAATTGCCCCAGGGTGACGACACAACCGGCGTGCGCGCCACGCGGGCGCTCACCATCGCGCGCGACGCACTACGCGACTCACTGCATCTGTCATTAAGCGAAATTTTTCCGACGCCGCCGCGGTCCGAAATCCAGGGCCGCACATCGGCAGGCAAAGAGGATTGATTCATGAAGCACCTGATCGGACTGTTATTGCTGGCTGGCACCTCGTCTGGATACGCCGCGACGGCGGCGAAGCCCGCACTCAACTTGAAAACGCTCGACGGCGGTACTTTCGATATTTCCGCACAAAATGGAAAATGGATCATTGTGAACTTTTGGGCGACATGGTGTTCGCCGTGCCTGAAGGAGCTACCGGACATCTCCGCATTCGTTGCCGCGCATAAGGACAAGGTCACGGCGATCGGCCTGGATTTCGAGGATGCGGAAAAAGACGAGATCGAACAGTTCCTGAAGAAACATCCGCTGAGCTACCCGGTCGCGCAAGTCGACATCGATCATCCGCCGCAGGATTTCGACGCGCCGAAAGGCCTGCCGAATACCTACGTGATCGCGCCCGACGGCCACGTTGCCAAGGCGTTCTTGGGGCCGATCACGACCAAAGACCTGGAGTCCGCGACCAGCGACTGATGTCATGCCCTGTGCGAAATTCATCGTCAATGGCCGTGTCCAAGGCGTGTTCTTCCGCGCCTCCACACGCGCGGAAGCCGTGCGTCTTGGCCTGACCGGCCATGCGAAAAACCTTGCCGATGGCAGCGTCGAAGTACTCGCCTGCGGCGATGCCACGGCACTCGACGAGCTGCAACTCTGGCTGCGGATTGGGCCGCCCGCGGCGCGGGTGGAGAATGTGACGCGCAGCAGTGTTGAGGAGACAGCGCCCGCAGCGTTTGTTACGCGCTAATAGGCCGCGTTGATCCACAGCGACGGGTCGCGCAGCTTCTCCGCGCCCGGCTTGTGTTTGAGCTTCGGCAGCTTCAGCGACTTGACCGGAATCTTGCGCTCGGGCAGATGATCGAGCAGGTGACGGATCAGGTTCAGTCGCCCGCGGCGCTGGTCGTTGAAGTCCGCAACGTGCCACGGCGCGAAATCCGTGTGGGTGTGCTTGAACATCGCGTCGCGCGCATCGCCGTAGGCCTTGTACTGTTCACGTGCGGCGATGTCGATTGGCGAAATCTTCCAGCGCTTGAGCGGATCGGTCGCGCGCTCGGCAAAACGCCGCTCCTGTTCCTGCTGATCTACGCCAAGCCAGTATTTGAACAGCAAGATGCCGTCGTCGACGAGCATGCGTTCGAACACCGGGCACTGGACGAGAAAGCGCTGGTATTCCGTGTCGCTGCAGAACCCCATCACGTGTTCGACGCCGGCGCGGTTGTACCAGCTGCGATCGAACAGCACGATCTCGCCGGCCGCGGGCAAGTGTCCGATGTAGCGTTGGAAGTACCACTGCGTGGACTCGGCTTCGGTCGGCTTGGTCAGCGCGACGATGCGGTAATGGCGCGTGTCGAGAAATTCGCTGATCGCCTTGATCACGCCGCCCTTGCCAGCGGCGTCGCGGCCTTCGAACAACACGACGATGCGCCGCCCGGTATGGACCTGCCAGCGCTGCATCTCGACGAGTTGCAGCGCGAGCTGTTCGATGTGTTCTTCGTATTTTTTCTTTTTCATGAGTACCTTTGCGCTCATCCCTGATCGCGAAATCAATGGGCGGCCATCCTTGGCCGCACTTCTCAATAAATCATTCTTTCAGTCGCGGGCGCAGGCTGGCGAGATTGCACGGTTTCGTGCGCGCGTCCAATTGTGCAGAAATCAATTTTTCCCAAGCCGTGCGACACGCCGACGTCGAACCGGGCAGGCAGAACACAAACTTGTCGTTGGCGAGGCCGGCGAATGCGCGCGATTGCAGCGTCGACGTGCCGATCTCATCGAAACTCAGGACGCGAAACATCTCGCCGAAGCCGGGCATTTGTTTGTCGAGCAGCGGCAGGATCGCCTCGGGAGTGGAGTCGCGGCCGGTAAAGCCGGTGCCGCCGGTGACAAGGATTCCATGCGCGCCGGCCTCCGCTATCCAGGCCGAGACGATCGCGCGCAGCGCATATTTGTCGTCACGCACGATCGCTCGCGCGTACAGGCGATGGCCGGCCGCCGCGAGTGCATCGCACAGATAATCACCGGACGTGTCGTTCGCGCTCGTACGCGTGTCCGATACCGTGAGCACGCACAGAGAGAGCGCGACGAATTCACTACCGGCGCTCATGCGCCCACCTCGAAATCCTCTGGCGCCAGGCCCCGTTCGAAACGCCGGAACATCATCGCCAATGCGGCTTCGAAATCGCGAGCGTAGGCCGCCATGTCGAACACGCTGCCGCTCTTGCGCGAGTCCTCCACACGCAGGCGCAGCGTGCGCAGGGCCGGCAGATCGCGCGCGTAGTGCAGCGCCGTTTCGATATAGGTTTGATCGCTGGTGGCGTTCAAGTCATCGAGTCCAAGATGATGATTGAGACTGCCCGCGACGCGCGAGGCGAATGTCGCCCCGGGTTGCGTGAGCACTGGGCAACCCGCCCATAGGGCGTCGCTCGCGGTGGTGTGTGCGTTGTATGGATTGGTGTCAAGGAACAGGTCAGCGTGCCGATAGCGCGCCAGGTGTTCGGCGTGCGGTACGCGCAGCGCGAACACCAGCCGTGCCGGATCCACGCCGGCCGCGTGCGCGGCGCGGCGCATGCGCTCGTCGGCGCTGCTGCCTGGCGGCCCGGCGAGCAGCCAAAGCACGCTGCCCGGCGCGCCTTTGAGGATTTTCATCCAGCGCGCAAAACTGCGCAAAGTATACTTCCACGAATGATTGAAGCAGGCGAACACAACGCCGGCTGCGGGCAGGCCGAGCTGTGCTCGCGACGGCGGCTCGCCGACGGCTCGGGTCGTGTCGGACGGCTGATAGCAGCGCGCAAGCGCTGCGATCTTCTCGCTGTAGTAGCTGCGCTGTTCGGGCGGAATCAGGAATTTGTCCGCGATCACGTAATCGCACCACGCCGCGCCGAGCGTGCCCGGATACGCCAGCCAGTTCACTTGCAGTGGCGCCGGCCGCAGCGCGAACAGTTCGGGGTGCGAGCCCGCGCAATAGCCATCCAGATCGATGAGGATATCGAGACGGTCGTCGCGCAGTTTGCGCAACAAGCTGTCGAGCGGGGTTGCCGACAGGTCGTGGAATTCGTGGAACGCTGCGCGCAGGCGTTTGCGCAACGGTCCGCCGTCGTCCGTGGTCGTCGCGTAGCCCAGCGTGCGCAGCGTCGATCCGTGCAGGCGCTCCATCAGTTCGGCGATCAGCAGTGCGGTCGGATGTTCGCCGAACCCCGCCGCTAGAAATCCCACGCGCAGCGCGCCGTCGCGGCGCGCGTGCGGGCGCGGGCCGAAGCGCTCCTGCAGCGGTTCGGTTTCCACTTCGCGCGCGGCCGCGAAGCTCTGCGCACACACGAGTTGCTGCGCGGGCGTGGTGTCTTCCACGAGCATCGAAAACGGGGTGATGCCGGAAACGGCGCGATCGATGCCGGCAAGCAGCTGCGTCGTCAGCGGCGGCAGCGCGTGCCAGTCGCACATGCGCCGCTGCAGGAACGCAAGTTGCGACAGTGCCGGCCAGAAATCCGGAAAGACCACGAGGCTCGCCTCGAAGGCGTGCACCGCCGCAGCGAACTCACCGTCCGCCTCGAGCGCCAGACCCAGCTGATACTGGAACTGCGCGCTGCGCGGCGCCAACCGCACGGATTCGCGATAGGCAGCGACGGCGCCCGGCTTGCGCGCCGCGGTCAGAACGTTACCGAGCACAAATTGCGCATCGGCCCATTGCGGATCGAGCTGGATCGCCCGCCGCACGCTCGCTTCGGCGCGCACGAGCTGGCGGATTGCGAGCAATGCGGCGGCCTGATTGAGCCACGCGCGCGCATAATCCGGGCGCTGGCTGATTGCTTTGGCGAACGCATCGGCAGCGCCATAGTAATCACCGCGGGCGTCGAGCAGGCTGCCGAGATTGTTCAATGCCGCCGCGTGATTCGGCGCGATCGCGAGCGCATGCCGCAACGCGCGTTCGGCTTCCTCGAAATGACCTTGCGCCGTGTGCAGGCTGGCAAGATTGCACCAGCTCTCAACCGACTGCGGCGCAATTTCGATAGCGCGGTCGAGCGCTGCCCGCGCCGGCGCGAAGTCGCCTTGCTGCAACGCGCACACGCCGGACATGCGCCACACTTCGGTGTGATCCGGATAGCGTTGCAGCAGCGCGTTGGCGCGTTCGCGGGCACGCACGAGATCGCCGTGCGCCATCAGCGCGCCGAGCTCGTTCAAGGCGTGGTTCAAGACCGGGTCGAAGTCCACGGGTGGATGTTGCCACAAAACGCAAAAACTTAAGACGTCAGTTCCTGCATCTGATCCGCCTGATATTCCTGCGTCAGCGGACTGACCAGCGCATCGAGATCGCCGGCGATGATTTCCGGGAGGCGATACAGGGTCAGGTTGATGCGGTGATCGGTGACGCGGCCTTGCGGGAAGTTGTAGGTGCGGATGCGCTGGCTGCGGTCGCCGGAGCCGACCTGCAGGCGGCGCGATTCGGCTTGCGCAGCGGTTTGCTTGGCGCGTTGCTCGTCGAGCAGGCGCGCCTTGAGCAGCGATAACGCGCGGGCGCGGTTCTTGTGCTGGCTGCGTTCGTCCTGGCATTCGACGACGATGCCGCTCGGCAAGTGCGTGATGCGGATCGCCGAGTCGGTCTTGTTGACATGCTGGCCGCCGGCGCCGGACGCGCGGAAGGTGTCGGTTTTCAAGTCCGCCGGATTGAGTTCGACATCTTCGATCTCGTCCATTTCCGGCAGGATGGCGACGGTTGCGGCGGAGGTATGAATGCGGCCTTGCGCTTCGGTCTCGGGCACGCGCTGCACACGGTGCGTGCCGGATTCGAACTTCAGCTTCGCGAACACGCCTTTGCCTTCCACGCGCGCGATCACTTCCTTGAATCCGCCATGCTCGCCGGGACTGGCCGACAGCATCTCCACGCGCCAGCCCTGGCGCTCGGCATACCGGCTGTACATGCGGAACAGGTCGCCGGCAAAAATCGCCGCTTCATCGCCGCCGGTGCCGGCGCGCACCTCCAGATAAATGTTCGCGTCGTCGCGCGCATCTTTCGGCAGCAGCAGCAGATTCAGTTGCCGATCGAGCGCGTCGCGGCGCGTCTGCAGGTCAGCAATTTCATGCGCCGCAAGCTCGCGCATTTCCGGGTCGTCGAGCAGCGCTTGCGCCGCGGCCAGTGCCTTGCCTGCGTCATCATAGGCGTGCAGCGACGCGCGCAGCGGCTCGAGCTGCGCGTACTCGCGCGAAAGATCGCGAAAGCGCGCGTTGTCGTTGATCACGTCGGGTTGGGCGAGCAGCCGCGCGACTTCCTCGTGACGCTCGGCGAGGGCTTCGAGCTTGCGCCGGATCGATGGCGTCATGCGTCGTCACCGGGGTTCGGCTTGGCCGTTTCGCTGTCGGCGTCGAACAAGCGCTCCGCGGCGCGCAGCAGGTCGGCGTCGCCGCGCTGCGCGGCGGCGCGCAGATTCGCGCTCGGTGCGTGCAGCAACTTGTTGGTCAGTGTATGGGCGAGGAATTCCAGCGCCTGTTCCGGCGTGCGCCCGGCGGCGAGCAGAGCGCGTGCTTTCGTCAGCACTGCGTCGCGCTGATTCGTTGCATCGCGACGCAGCGCGGTGAGTGGGTTGTTGGCGGCCAGCGCACGGCGCCAGTCAAGATAATGCGTGACCTGCAGGTCGATCATCGCCTCGGCGTCGCTCGCGGCAGCCTGGCGCGAGCGCAGGTTCGCATCGATGACGTGGCGCAGGTCGTCGATGGTATACAGGTATACATCTTCCAGTTCGGCCACGGCCGCATCGATGTCGCGCGGCACAGCAATGTCGACGAGGAACATCGGCCGGCGCCGGCGTGCGGCGATCGCGTTGGCGACCATCGCTTTGGTCAATATCGGTTCGCGGCTGGCAGTGGAGCTGATCACGATGTCGGCTTCGGCCAGATGTTGCGGCAGGTCGGCGAGCGCGATCGCGTACGCCGAAAACCGCCCCGCCAGCGCCTGCGCGTTTTCCAGCGTGCGATTGGCGACGATCAAGCGGCGTGCGTGCGACTCGGCGAGATGGCGTGCGGCAAGTTCGATGGTCTCGCCGGCACCGATCAGCAACACGCAGGCATCCCGCAGATCGGCGAACAGGCGCTCGGCCATGCGCACGGCGGTGAACGCCACCGACACCGGATTCGCGCCGATGCGCGTATCGGTGCGCACGCGCTTGGCGACGGCGAACGTCTGCTGCAGCAGCCGTTCCATCGGCGCCCGCAACGTGCCGGCAATCCGCGCGCGTTGATAAGCATCTTTTACCTGACCGAGTACTTGTGGTTCGCCGAGCACCATCGAATCGAGTCCGGTGGCGACGCGGAACAGATGGCGCACGGCTGCGTCTTCGTCGTGGCGATAAAGGAACTCGTCGAGCCGGCGCGCGTCCAAGCGATGGTGAGCGAGCAACCAGCTCTGCGGCACGCTTTCCGCGCCGGGCTCGATGTCGACATACAGTTCAGTGCGGTTGCACGTGGACAGGATCAGCGCTTCGTTCACGCCGGGTTGCCCGGCCAGATCCGACAATGCCTGCGGCATGGTTTCCGGAGCGAACGCCAACTGCTCGCGCACGTCAAGCGGCGCGGTCAGATGGTTCACTCCGAGGGCAATCAGGGTCATGCGCGATAAACTAGACTAGGACGGCGGCGGCAAGCGCCGGCTGCGGAAAACACGAATGTCCATATTGTACCGTCATCCTCTTCTCGCAATTTCGCTGACCCTGCTGATCGCCGGCTGCGCAAATGCGCCGACGACATCGCATCAGGCGACGAAAGCCCAACCGCTGCAGCGAATCAAAGTGGCTCAGGAGAAGCGCGAGCACGATGCGCTGGCGCATGCGCTCGCCGGCGAATTCGCGCTCAACCGGGGCGAACTCGACGCTGCGGCGGACGAATTCGGACTGGCCGCGCAGGAGAGCAACGAACCGGATCTGTCCAGCCAGGCCACGCGCGTGGCGATCGCGGCGAAGGACTGGAAACGCGCGCATGCGGGGCTGGAGCGCTGGCAGAAATTGAAAAACGAAGACCCGGGGTTGTGGCAGGCGCGTGCCGTGATCGCCTTGCACGACGGCAAGCCGGACGCCGCGTACGCGGATTTGCTGCGGCTGGCGCAGCAACCGGAAGCAAAAGGCTGGCGGCCGATCAGCCAGGCTTTGCTCGATGTCGGCGACAAGCAGGCAGCCGCGGGTTTGCTCGAGCGCTTGGCGACGCCGGCGCTGCTCGGCGACAAGCCGGAGATCTGGGTGTTGGCGAGCCAACTCGCCGACCGGCTCGAAGCCAAAGCACTCGCGCAGCGCTTCGCGCAGGACGCGATCGACAAATTCCACAGCGCTGACTCGTACGCCTGGGCGGCCCAGCTGAAAGTGAAAGCCGGCGACAAGGACGGCGCGCGCGCGCTGTTCGCCAGTGCGCTCAAGCGTGACGCCAAGGACACGCGTCTGCGCGTGGCGTACGCGTCGTTGCTCGGCGAACTCGGCGACAACGCCGAAGCCGCACGTGTGCTCGCGCAGGGCAAGCAGGATGACTACACGTATGCCGCGCGCGCCGCGTATGCCGCGCGCGCGAACGACAAGAAGCTCATGCAGCCGCTGTATGACGAATTGAAGGCGCTGAAAACGCCGAAGTCCGGACCGCGCCTGAATCTGCTCGGCGAGTTGGCCGAATTGCTCGATCACAAAACCGAAGCGCAAGCTTGGTATTCACAAGTACCGGACGACGACGATCACTGGTTCGAAGCGCAATTGCGTAGCGCGTTGCTGCTCGATGCGAGCGGCAAGACCAAGGATGCGCTCGAAGCGGTGCATCGGCTGCAGGCACGTGCGGGCGACGCAACGAAGGAGCTTGGCGACGCCTACCTGGCCGAAGCGGAAATCCTCAACAAGCATCAACGCGGCGAAGACGCCGTCGCCGTCTACGATCGCGGCCTGAAGGCGCTGCCCGATGACACGCGCCTGCTGTACGCGCGCGCGCTGCTCAATGGCGACCTCGAACACATCGATGCCTCGGTCAAGGACCTGCGCCGCCTGCTCGAACTCAAGCCGAACGATGCCGATGCGATGAACGCGCTCGGCTACACGCTGGCCGATCGCACCGACAAGAAAGACGAGGCGATCGCGTTGATCGAGAAAGCGCTGAAACTCAAGCCCGACGAGCCGGCGATCATCGATAGCCTGGGCTGGGCGCAATATCGCATCGGTCGTCTGGATGACGCCGTCAAGCAATTGCGCACCGCATTCGCGAAGCAGCCCGATGCCGAAATCGCTGCGCACCTGGGTGAGGTACTGTGGGTAAGTGGGCAGAAGGACGAAGCGAAGAAGGTGTGGGAGCAGGGGCGGAAGAAGGAACCGAAGAACAAAGTTCTGCTGGAGACGATCAAGCGACTTTCGCCATGATCACAATCCGGCGTGGGCTCGTTGTCGTCGTGCTGCTCGCGCTCACTGCGTGCGCGCCCGTGCGGGTGCGCGAGACGCCCGCGGCCGCGAGCGCGCAAGCCGCGCGTGAAGCGCAGCTCAGGGCACGCACGAACTGGACGATCACCGCGCATATCGGCGTATCGAATGGCCAGGACGGCGGCAGCGGCGATCTGGTGTGGACGCAGCATGGCGACCGTTATGACTTCACCGTGCATGCGCCGGTGACGGGGCGGACGTGGAAATTGTCCGGCGATGCAGATGCGGCCGTGCTCGAAGGCGTCGATCCTCAACCCGACCGCGGCAGCGACCCGGAGCGCCTGCTGCGCGAACGCCTGGGCTGGGATGTGCCGCTGGCAAACCTGGGCGCATGGGTGCGCGGGTTGCGCGCGGCGGGTGCGGCGAAAGTCGAATACGACGCACGCAACCTGCCGGTGCTGATCGAACAGGCCGGCTGGAAAGTCGAATACCGAGACTGGCTGGGCGACAGCGATCCGCCATTGCCGCGCAAGCTGTTTGCCAGCCGCGGCGGCGCGCGCGTGCGCGTGGTGATCGAGAACTGGAAGTTCGATGGCTGAGCCGTGGAGCGAATGGCCGGCGCCGGCCAAGCTGAATCTTTTCCTGCATATCATCGGCCGCCGCGCCGACGGCTACCACCTGCTGCAAACAGTGTTTCAGCTGCTCGACTGGGGCGATACGGTGCGTCTGCGTGCGCGCTCCGACGATGCCATCGTGCGTGTGTCCGGGCTGGCCGAAGTGCCGCCCGAGCAGGATCTGGCCGTCCGCGCGGCGATTGCGCTGCGCCGCGCGAGCGGCACGACGCGCGGAGTCGATATCGGTATCGACAAACAGATTCCAGCCGGCGGCGGCTTGGGTGGCGGCAGTTCCGATGCGGCGACCGTGCTCGTCGCGCTGAACGAGATCTGGGAGATTGGGCTGAGCGAGGACGAGTTGGCGCAGATCGGACTCACCCTCGGCGCCGATGTGCCGGTGTTCGTGCGCGGCTACACGGCGTGGGCGGAAGGCGTTGGCGAAAAATTGACGCCGATCGAGCTACCACCGCGGCATTATGCGATTCTGGACCCGCGCGAGCGCGTGCCGACCAGTGAATTGTTCCAGGCTGCTGAATTGACACGAAACGCGCTGCCGCTGACAATATATGGCTACCTAAACGGGGCGCAGACGGTGAACGCCTTCGTTCCCGTGGTGGCTGCGCGTTTTCCGGGAGTCGCAGCGGCGCTGGATTGGCTCCAATCCTATGGCGACGCGAGTCTGTCGGGTTCCGGCGCCTGCGTGTTTGCGACGATGGATGCGGAAACGGCGCAGCGGGCGGAGCGGGATTGTCCACCGCAGTTCGCCGTGTACCGCGCGGATGCAGTGAATCGCTCGCCGCTGCTCGATTCGCGCGATAATTTTCGCGCGCGAATGCAGCGGACTTGATGCTCTTTTGAGAAGTCCAGCACGGATGCTGGTTTGTTGTTGCCGTCAGGGATTACGGCTGAAATGCGATGGGCCGTCGCCAAGTTGGTAAGGCACGGGATTTTGATTCCCGCATTCGCAGGTTCGAGTCCTGCCGGCCCAGCCAATCAAGGAAGGACTGACAGGAATATGTTTTCAACCCTCGGGTTAAGGGGGTGAACGCCTTGTGTAGCAAGGCGTTGGGGTTGTGGATGTGCGGTTCCGCAGCCGAAGCCAAACGCAACCGGGCACTTCCTGATGAACACGGCGAACACGGTGGGCTTTGCGGGAAACTTCTCGCGCGAGCGCGAAGAGCGGGGCTTGCTGGTCTTCAGCGGCAACGCGAATCGCACACTCGCTGAGGCGGTCTGCCATGAGCTGAACGTGCCGCTTGGCAAGGCACTGGTCAGTCGCTTTTCCGATGGTGAGGTGCAAGTCGAGATCGAAGAAAACGTGCGCCGCCAGGAAGTGTTTGTGATCCAGCCGACTTCGGCGCCGACTGCGGAACACTTCATGGAATTGCTGGTGCTGATCGACGCGCTCAAGCGCGCATCGGTGGCCAGCGTGACCGCAGTGATTCCGTACTTCGGTTACGCCCGCCAGGATCGTCGCCCGCGTTCGGCGCGCGTGTCGATCACGGCAAAGGTGGCGGCGAAGATGATCAGCACGATCGGTACGGATCGGGTGTTGACGGTGGATCTGCACGCGGACCAGATTCAGGGCTTTTTCGATATCCCGCTGGACAACGTTTATGCGTCGCCGGTGCTATTGGCCGACATCTGGCGTTTCCACGGCACGCAGGACTTGATCGTGGTCAGTCCGGACGTCGGTGGCGTGGTACGCGCGCGAGCGTTGGCGAAACGCCTCGACGACGCGGACCTCGCGATCATCGACAAGCGCCGGCCGCGGCCGAACGAAGCGACGGTGATGAACATCATCGGCGCAGTGGAAGACAAAGTTTGCGTGTTGATCGATGACATCGTCGACACCGCGGGCACCCTGTGCGCGGCGGCAGCGGCGCTGAAAAAACAGGGTGCGCGCAAGGTCGTTGCGTACTGCACGCATCCGGTGCTGTCCGGGCCGGCGATCCAGAACCTGAATGGATCACAGCTCGACGAGCTCGTGGTGACCGACACCATTCCGTTGTCGGAAGCGGCGAGGGGGTGCAACAAGATCCGCCAGCTCAGCGTCGCCGAGCTGCTCGGTGAGACGATTCGCCGTATCGCGTTTGGCGAGTCGGTGAGTTCTTTGTACGTGGATTGAGAAAAAGATTTTTTAACTCCCCTGGTCGCGGGGGAGTTTCCAAGCCGCCGCGAGGCGGATCAACGCAAGCAAGGTGAAACTATCATGGCAACTATTCACGAAATTCCGGCCGAGAGCCGTAAAGACGAAGGCAAAGGTGCGAGCCGCCGCCTGCGTCGCACGGACAAGGTGCCGGCGATTCTCTACGGCAGCAGCGAGCCGCCGGCGAGCATCCAGCTCGAACACAACACGGTGTGGCTCGCCTCGCAGCACGAGTGGTTCTATTCGGCCATTCTCGATCTGAAGCTCGACGGCAAGACCCAGAAGGTGCTGCTGCGCGATATGCAGCGTCATCCGTTCAAGGCGCAGCTGTTGCACATCGACTTTCAGCGTGTCGACGAGAACAAGGCGATTCGCATCCGCGTGCCGCTGCACTTCCTCAATCAGGAGAAGTCGCCGGCCGGCAAGATGGCGGGCGTGCTGATCTCGCATGCGCTGACCGACGTGGAAATCTCGTGTCTGCCGAAGGATCTGCCGGAGTTCATTTCGGTCGATCTGACCGAGCTCAAGGTCGGCGACATCGTGCACATGTCCAATCTGCAACTGCCGTCCGGCGTGGAAATTCCGGAATTGCGTCTGGGCAAGGAGCACGATTCGGCCGTGGTGACGGCGCAGGAAATGAAGGTGGAAATCGAACCGGTAGCGGCTGCGGAAGGCGAAGCGGCGGCTGGCGCAGCACCTGCAGCGGGCGCTCCCGCGGCGGGCACAGCTCCGGCGGCTGGCGCGACTCCCGCCAAGAAGGACGAGAAGAAGTAATCCAGTACGCGACGCTCCCGCTGCGTTTGTGGCGGGAGAGTTGGCGTTTTCCTCATGGCTGGTTTGCGCCTACTCGTTGGTCTCGGCAATCCCGGGGCCGAACATACCCGAACCCGGCACAACGCCGGGTTCTGGTTTATTGACGCACTGTCTCGGCGCGAGGGTGCACGCTTCGGCATCGAATCGAAGGTGCATGGCGAAACGGCGAAGATCGTTATCGACGGCACTCCGTTATTGCTGCTCAAGCCGACCACGTTCATGAACAAAAGCGGCATCGCGGTGGCATCGGCGCTGCGCTACTGGAAAATCGAGCCCGAGGAAATGCTGGTCGCCCACGACGATCTGGATCTGTCACCGGGTGCGGCGCGTCTGAAGTTCGACGGCGGACACGGCGGACAGAATGGATTGCGCGACATCTTCGCGCATCTGGGGCATGGCAAGTTTCATCGCTTGCGTTTGGGGATAGGCCATCCCGGGCACAAGGATCGGGTGACGCCATGGGTGCTTGGACGCGCAAGTGTCGCTGACGAAAACGCGATCATCGGCGCGGTGGGTGCGGCGCTCGACGTGCTGCCGTTGGCTGTGCGCGGCGAGTTCAGCGAAGCGATGAAGCGGTTGCATACAGCGCCCGCGACCGAATAGCCAATCGCAAGTCGATCGTTGGGTCGCTTTGCGATTTGCCATTCAGGGTACGGATTTCCATGGGCATCAAATGCGGCATCGTCGGTCTGCCGAACGTCGGCAAGTCGACGCTTTTCAACGCGCTGACCAAGGCAGGTATTGCGGCGGCGAATTTCCCGTTCTGCACGATCGATCCGAACGTCGGCGTCGTGCCGGTGCCGGACCCGCGTCTGAACGCCCTGGCCGGCATCGCCAAACCGTTGAAGATCATCCCGACGACGATCGAGTTCGTCGACATCGCCGGCCTGGTTGCCGGCGCATCGAAGGGCGAAGGCCTCGGCAACAAATTCCTCGCCCACATCCGCGAAGTCGATGCGATCGCCCATGTCGTGCGTTGCTTCGAGCATGCGGACATAGTGCATGTTGCCGGCAAGATCGATCCGATCTCCGACATCGAAACGATCGACACGGAACTGGCGCTTGCGGATCTGGAATCGGTCGACAAGGCACTCAATCGCGCCGAGCGCGCGGCCAAGGCCAACGACAAGGAGGCACTCGCGAAGAAGCCCGTGTTGCAGAAGCTCGCCGCGGGACTCAACGAAGGCAAGTCCGCACGCAGCCTGGGTCTGGACGACGACGAGAAGGCACTCGTGCGTGACCTGTTCCTGTTGACGCTCAAGCCGCTGATGTATATCGCCAACGTGCTGGAAAGCGGATTCACCGACAATCCACATCTGGAAAAAGTACAGCAACGCGCCGCCGCCGAAGGCGCGGAAGTTGTTCCGGTGTGTGCAGCGATCGAAGAGGAATTGTCCCAGCTCGAGGATGCCGACAAGGGCGCGTTCCTGCACGACATGGGCCTGGACGAGCCGGGTCTCAATCGTGTGATCCGCGCCGGCTATAAGCTATTGGGTTTGCAGACATATTTCACCGCTGGCGAAAAGGAAGTGCACGCCTGGCAAGTGAAGAAAGGCGCGACCGCGCCACAAGCCGCCGGCGTCATCCATACCGATTTCGAGCGCGGCTTCATCCGCGCCGAAACGATCGCCTACGACGACTACATCAAGTACAAGGGCGAAGCCGGTGCGCGCGATGCGGGCAGGTTGCGGCTGGAAGGCAAGGATTACCTCGTCAAGGAAGGCGACGTGCTGCATTTCCGCTTCAACGTCTAAGCAGAGGAACTGAGCGATGGCCGGTAAAGATCGTGAAGTGAAGTTCTGCTTCCTGGCCCAGCCGACCGACGTCAATTTCGGCGGCAAGGTGCATGGCGGCATGGTGATGAAGTGGATCGACCAGGTGGGCTATGCCTGTGCGGTCGGCTGGAGCGGCATGTATTGCGTCACCGTCGCGGTCGGCGGCATCCGTTTCGTCAATCCGATCATGATTGGCGACTTGGTGGTGGTGGACTGCAAACTGATCTACACCGGCAATACCAGCATGCATTTCAGTGTGGATGTGATCGCGCGCAATCTGAGCAGCGGCACCGACACGCTCGCGACGCATTGCGTAATCGTGATGGTGGCGACCGACGCTGCCGGCAAGCCCGCACCGGTGCCGAAATGGCAGCCGGAGACCGAGGACGACAAGTGCCTTGCGGTCTACGCGCAGAAGCTAATGGAGTTGGACAAGAACCTGGAGCAGGAAATCGCCCGCTACCGCGACGCCGCGCATATCCCGCACAAGGCCTGATCCCGGCGGGGGCGGCTCTCGTAGCACTTTTCATGCCGCCTTGACAAGAAGTAGCTCCAGAAACGACAATATGCGGCTCTGCGCGGACGTTTAGATGACGCATGAAACGGCAGGCAGAAACGTCTGGCGGATTTTTGCGTCTTCGGTGGTATCGCTGCGGTAACAGGACGATTTAGCGAGGTTTCAAAGGATTTCGGAGGGATACCCAAGCGGCCAACGGGGGCAGACTGTAAATCTGCTGGCTCATGCCTTCGGTGGTTCGAATCCACCTCCCTCCACCACACAATTTAGGAACACGAAATACCCCCGGGCGGGAGTAGTTCAATGGTAGAACTGTAGCCTTCCAAGCTACTAGTGCGGGTTCGATTCCCGTCTCCCGCTCCATTGACGCTGTCGCTCGGAATGTTGCATCGCTCACTTAGCTCAGTCGGTAGAGCACCTCCTTGGTAAGGAGGAGGTCGTTGGTTCGATTCCAATAGTGAGCACCACTTTTCATCAGTCTCGACAAAGCACTCAGGTAAAAGCAGTCATGTCCAAGGAAAAATTCGAGCGCAAGAAGCCGCACGTGAACGTGGGGACGATTGGTCACGTGGATCACGGCAAGACGACGCTGACGGCGGCGCTGACGAAGGTCGGTGCGGAACGCTTTGGCGGCGAGTTCAAGGCCTACGATCAGATCGACGCCGCGCCGGAAGAAAAGGCGCGCGGGATCACGATCTCCACGGCGCACGTGGAATACGAGAGCCCGAACCGCCACTACGCGCACGTGGACTGCCCGGGGCACGCGGACTACGTGAAGAACATGATCACGGGTGCGGCGCAGATGGACGGCGCGATCCTGGTGTGCTCGGCCGCGGACGGCCCGATGCCGCAGACGCGCGAGCACATCCTGCTGGCGCGCCAGGTCGGCGTGCCGTACGTGCTGGTGTACCTGAACAAGTGCGACATGGTGGACGACGCCGAGTTGCTCGAGCTGGTCGAGATGGAAGTGCGCGACCTGCTGACCAAGTACGAATTTCCGGGCGACAAGACCCCGATCATTCATGGATCGGCCTTGAAGGCGCTGGAAGGCGACCAGAGTGAAATCGGCGTGCCGAGCATCGTCAAGCTGGTCGATGCGCTGGACACGTTCATTCCCGAGCCGGTGCGCGTGCTGGACAAGCCGTTCCTGATGCCGGTGGAAGACGTGTTCTCGATCTCCGGCCGCGGCACCGTGGTGACCGGTCGTATCGAGCGCGGCATCGTCAAGGTCGGCGACGAAATCGAGATCGTCGGCATCAAGCCGACGGTGAAGACGACGTGCACGGGCGTGGAGATGTTTAGAAAGCTGCTCGACGAAGGTCGTGCGGGCGACAACACGGGCATCCTGCTGCGCGGCACCAAGCGCGACGAAGTGGAGCGCGGCCAGGTGCTGTGCAAGCCGGGCAGTATCACCCCGCACACCGACTTCGAAGCCGAAGTGTACGTGCTGAGCAAGGAAGAAGGCGGCCGTCATACGCCGTTCTTCAAGGGCTATCGTCCGCAGTTCTACTTCCGCACGACGGACGTGACCGGCTCGTGCGAACTGCCGGAAGGCGTGGAGATGGTCATGCCGGGCGACAACATCAAAATGGTGGTGAGCCTGATTCACCCGATCGCGATGGAAGAAGGCCTGCGTTTCGCGATTCGCGAAGGCGGCCGCACCGTCGGCGCCGGCGTGGTGGCGAAAATCGTCAAGTAACTTACACACGCCAGTAGCTCAATTGGCAGAGCAGCGGTCTCCAAAACCGCAGGTTGGGGGTTCGAGTCCCTCCTGGCGTGCCACTCGGATGCCGGGATGAACCGGCCCGAAGACGCAAAGAGATACATGAACGCAAAAGCAGAACAAGTAGGCACCGGCAATTCCGCCGCAGACGTCGCGAAGCTCACGCTCGCGATCATCGTGTTGGCCGCGGGTGTGGTCGGCTATTACTGGTTCAACGACCTGCCGACCTGGCAGCGCCTGTTCATGCTGCTCGGCGGCATTGTCGGTGGCGGCGTCGTCGGCTATTTCACCCGCTCCGGGCACGCGCTGCGCGACTACTTCAGCGAATCGATTTTCGAATTGCGCAAAGTGGTATGGCCGACGCGCCAGGAAACCGTGCAGACCACTCTCGTGATCATGGTTGTCGTCGTCGTGCTGGCGATCCTGCTCGGACTCATCGACCTGTTCCTGAACTGGGCGATCCTGCAACACCTGCTGAAGCTGGGGCGCTAAAGATGACTGAGACCACAAAGCGCTGGTACGTCGTGCACGCCTACTCGGGTTTCGAGCACCAGGTCGCGCGCGCGCTCAAGGAGCGCATCGCGCGCGCCGGCATGCAGGAGAAGTTCGGCGACGTGCTGGTGCCGACCGAGGAAGTGATCGAGATGCGCGGCGGCCAGAAGCGTCGCAGTGAACGCAAGTTTTTCCCCGGCTACGTGCTCGTGCAGATCCACACGAACAAGGACGGCAAGGCGATCAAGATCGACGACGAATCCTGGCATCTGATCAAGGAAACGCCGAAGGTCATGGGCTTTATCGGTGGTACCGCCGATCATCCGCTGCCGATCAAGGACAGCGAAGCCGACGCAATCCTGCTGCGTGTGCAGGAAGGCGTCGAGAAGCCGAAGCCGAAAGTGCTGTTCGAGCCGGGCGAGATGGTGCGTGTTACCGACGGCCCGTTCAATGACTTCAACGGCGTGGTCGAGGAAGTCAATTATGAAAAGAGCCGCCTGCGCGTGGCGGTGCTGATTTTCGGGCGTTCGACGCCGGTCGAGTTGGAATTCGGCCAGGTCGAGAAAGCCTAAAGCTGCAATCGCGCGATTCGCGATTTGCAAATTCAACCAACGAGGAGCCTGACAACAGGCGCTTGAACTCGAGGAGATAAACATGGCAAAGAAAGTAGTCGGTTACATCAAGCTGCAGGTGAAGGCCGGTCAGGCCAACCCCTCGCCGCCGGTCGGTCCCGCGCTCGGTCAGCGCGGTCTGAACATCATGGAATTCTGCAAGGCTTTCAACGCCGCCACGCAGAAAGTGGAGCCGGGTCTGCCGATTCCGGTCATCATTACGGCGTACTCGGATCGCACGTTCACCTTCATCATGAAGACGCCGCCGGCGTCGATCCTGCTGAAGAAAGCCGCCGGAATCGAGTCGGGCAGCAAGCGCCCGAACACCGAGAAGGTCGGCAAGGTTTCGCGCAAGCAGCTCGAGGAGATCGCCAAGACCAAGATGGCCGATCTCACCGCCGCTGATATGGATGCCGCCGTGCGTACGATCGCCGGCAGCGCGCGCAGCATGGGCCTGGTGACGGAGATCTGATCATGAAAATCAGCAAACGATTCAAGGCCATGCAGGGCAAGACCCAGCCGGGCAAGCTGTACGGCGTCGACGAGGCCTTGAAAATCATCAAGGACAACGCCAAAACCAAGTTCGTGGAGTCGGTCGACGTGGCGATCCGCCTCGGCATCGACGCGAAGAAGTCCGATCAGGGTGTACGCGGCTCGACGCTGCTGCCGCATGGCACCGGCAAGACGGTACGAGTGGCGGTGTTCTGCCCGGCCGGCGAGAAAGCCGAAGCGGCGAAGGCTGCCGGTGCCGATGCGGTTGGCATGGACGATCTCGCCGAGAAGATGCAGGGCGGCGATCTGAACTACGGCCGCATCATTGCGACGCCGGATGCGATGCGCGTGGTCGGCAAGCTCGGCCAATTGCTCGGTCCGCGCGGCTTGATGCCGAACCCGAAAGACGGCTCGGTCACTGCCGATGTCGTCACCGCGATCAAGAACGCGAAGGCGGGTCAGGTGAAGTATCGCAACGACAAGGCCGGCATCGTGCACTGCTCGATCGGCAAAGTGAATTTCGAAGCCAATGCGCTCAAGGACAACCTGCATGCGCTGCTTGCCGATCTGATGAAGTCCAAACCGGCTTCGTCGAAAGGCATTTTCGTGCAGAAGGTTTCGCTGTCGAGCACGATGGGCCTCGGCGTCAATGTGGATCAAGCCACGCTGGCGCTGTAATTGTTGATAACGAATTTGAGGGCACCCGGATCAAACCGGGCGCCGTCAAAGACCGCAGGTGGTCGAAGTATCGCCGCAAGGAAGTACTCGCAAGGCGCAAGAGGCGCGGTTCACGCGAGCGATATCAGGCCTTAATCGATATGGAAGACAGCCTGCGCAGATGGTGAAGCCCGACAGAGATTTTTTTCTGGACGGCCACCAGAGCGGCGTCGCAAGACGCCAGCGAATCCGGCAAGGAGCCTGATTCGTCGATTCGGTCCGGTGGCGCAAGATGCGCTCAACCGGTTCCAGTTCGGAAGGCAAAGCAATGGCGCTCAATCTAGAGCAAAAGAAAGTCGTCGTTGCCGAACTGGCGAATGTGGCCGCTACGGCTCACTCGCTGGTCGCCGCCGAGTATGCGGGTCTAACCGTGGGGCAGCTCACTGAGCTGCGCAAGAAGGCGCGTAGCGCCCAGGTCTTCGTGAAAGTCGCGAAGAACACCCTGGTGTCGCGTGCAGTAGAGGGAACGGACTACGCGTGCGTCAAGGACGCGCTCGTAGGCCCCATGCTCTACGCCTTCTCCCAGGAAGATCCGGGTGCTGCAGGCCGGTTGATCAAGGAGTTTTCCAAAGCGAATGAAAAGCTGGTCGCCAAGGTCGTCGCGATCGGTGGGCAGATGTATCCGGGCTCTCATGTCGAGAGACTTGCTTCACTGCCGACCCGCGAACAAGCCTTGTCGATTCTTGCTGGCCTGATGTTGCAGCCTGCCACCATGCTCGCACGCGTCATGGCGGAGCCCGCGTCCAAAGTGGCGCGAGTGCTCAACCAGATCGCCGAGCAGAAGAAAGCAGCTGCCTGATCAGTCCCCGCATCGCCTACGGCATAACTGAAACCGTTCAACAAATTTTGGAGTTATTTCAATGTCTCTCAGCAACGAACAAATCATCGAAGCAATTGCTTCCAAGCCGCTCATCGAAGTCATGGATCTGGTCAAGGCTTTCGAAGAAAAGTTCGGCGTCTCTGCCGCCGCTCCGGTCGCCGTGGCCGCCGCCGGTGGCGCTGCCGCTGCCGCGCCGGTCGAAGAGAAGACCGAGTTCACCGTCGCGTTGAAGGCGACGGGTGAAAAGAAGGTCGAAGTGATCAAGGCGGTACGCGCGATCACCGGTCTCGGCCTGAAGGAAGCGAAGGACCTGGTCGAGTCCGCTCCGGCGAACGTGAAGGAAGCTGTCAGCAAGGACGACGCTGCGAAGTTCAAGAAAGAACTCGAAGCCGCCGGCGCGACCGTCGAAATCAAGTGATGACAGGATGTCGTCATCCCGTGCAGTGCATGGACGTACGCCGACACGGGATCCAGGGCCTTTGATATTCAGATATTGAGCAAAAAAGTCACTGGATTCCCGCTTCGGCGGGAATGACGAACCGAAGCCTGGGGGCGCAAGTCCCCGGGCTTTAGGTGTTTTTGAACGAGTCGTTGGACGCAAGACGAGCCGCGCGTTTGCATGGCTCGTTTTGCGTCTCCCGTCTCCCTCGCAACAACAGCCGGTCGTGACGACGCCGGCGCAACTACCAGGTGGTGCCCGCCATGACGTACTCCTTCACCGAAAAGAAGCGCATCCGCAAGAGCTTCGGCAAGCGTCCGCAAGTGCTCGACGTTCCGCCGCTGCTCGCGATCCAGACCGACTCGTACCGTGAATTCCTGCAACTGAGCAAGGCTGAGAAAGCGCGCGCCGAGCATGGACTGCATGCGGCACTCAAGTCGGTGTTTCCGATCGTCAGCTATTCCGGCAATGCCGCGCTCGAATACGTGAGCTATCGTCTTGGCGAGCCGCCGTTCGATGAACGTGAGTGCCGTTCGCGCGGCATGACCTTCGGCGCGCCGCTGCGCGTGCTCGTGCGCCTGGTGATTTACGACAAGGATTCGCCGGCCTCGAACAAGGCCGTCAAGTACGTGAAGGAGCAGGAAGTCTACATGGGCGAACTGCCGCTCATGACCGACACCGGCACGTTCATCATCAATGGTACCGAGCGCGTGATCGTGTCGCAGCTGCACCGTTCGCCGGGCGTATTCTTCGATCATGATCGCGGCAAGACGCACAGCTCCGGCAAGCTGCTGTACTCGGCGCGCATCATTCCCTACCGCGGTTCCTGGCTCGACTTCGAATTCGATCCGAAGGACGCGTTGTTCACGCGCATCGACCGCCGCCGCAAGCTGCCGGTGACGATGCTGCTGCGCGCGCTCGGCTACAACAACGAGCAGATGCTCGACATCTTCTTTGAGAAGAACGTGTTCCATCTCGACAAGAAGAGCGGCGCGCGCCTCGAACTCGTCGCCGAGCGTCTGCGCGGCGAAACGCTTAACTTCGACCTCAAGGCCGGCGATAAAGTCATTGTCGAGGCCGGCAAGCGCATCACTGCGCGCCACGTGCGCGAATTGCAGAGCGCGAAGATCAAGAACCTGGAAGTGCCTGACGATTACCTCGTCGGCCGCATCCTTGCGCACGACGTCGTCGACAAGAAGACCGGCGAAGTGCTGGCGACGGCGAACTCCGAGCTCGATCTTGCGCACCTGGAAAACTTCCGCAAGGCCGGCGTCGACCAGATCGGCACCCTGTTCGTCAATGATCTCGACCGCGGTCCGTATATTTCCAACACGCTGCGCATCGATCCGACCAAGACGCCGCTCGAGGCGCTCGTCGAAATCTACCGCATGATGCGCCCGGGCGAGCCGCCGACCAAGGAAGCCGCGCAGAATCTGTTCTTCGGCCTGTTCTTCACGTTCGAGCGCTACGACCTGTCGGGCGTCGGTCGCATGAAGTTCAACCGCCGCGTCGGTCGCAAGGAGATCGTCGGCGACGGCGTGCTCTACGACCGCCAGTATTTCGGTGCGCGCAACGACGAAAATTCGAAGAACCTGGTCAAGAAAAACGGCGACGGTTCCGACATTCTCGACGTGCTCAAGGTGCTGATCGAGATCCGCAACGGCCGCGGCACGGTCGACGACATCGACCACCTCGGCAACCGCCGCGTGCGCTCGGTCGGCGAAATGGCCGAGAACGTGTTCCGCATCGGTCTGGTGCGCGTCGAACGCGCAGTCAAGGAGCGCCTGTCGCTTGCCGAAGCCGAAGGTCTCACGCCACAGGATCTGATCAACGCCAAGCCGGTTGCTGCGGCGATCAAGGAATTCTTCGGTTCCTCGCAGTTGTCACAGTTCATGGACCAGAACAACCCGTTGTCGGAAGTGACGCACAAGCGTCGCGTCTCGGCGCTTGGTCCCGGCGGTCTTACGCGCGAACGCGCCGGCTTCGAAGTGCGTGACGTGCATCCGACGCATTACGGGCGGGTCTGCACGATCGAGACGCCGGAAGGCCCAAACATCGGCCTGATCAACTCGCTCGCCGTGTACGCGCGCACCAACGCATACGGCTTCCTCGAGACGCCGTACCGCAAGGTCAACAACAGCAAGGTCACCGACAAGGTCGAGTATCTTTCCGCGATCGAGGAAGGCGAATTCGTGATCGCGCAGGCGAACTCGCCGCTCGACAAGAACGGCGGCTTCATCGAAGAATTCGTCGCCTGCCGCTCCAAGGGCGAATCCGAGCTGCGTCATGCTGCCGACATCCAGTACATGGACGTCTCGCCGATGCAGACCGTGTCGGTCGCCGCTGCGCTCGTGCCGTTCCTCGAGCACGACGACGCGAACCGCGCGCTGATGGGTGCGAACATGCAGCGTCAGGCCGTGCCGACGCTGCGTTCGCAGACGCCGCTGGTCGGCACGGGCATCGAGCGCCCGCTCGCGCGGGACTCGGGTGTCACTGCGGTGGCGCGTCGCGCCGGCGTGATCGATCAGGTCGATGCCGGCCGTATCGTCGTGCGTGCGAATGAAGACACGATCAGCGGCGACACCGATGCCGGCGTGGACATCTACACATTGACCAAGTACACGCGTTCCAACCAGAACACGTGCATGAACCAGCGTCCGCTCGTCAACGTCGGCGACCGCGTCGCCCGCGGCGACGTGCTCGCGGATGGTCCGTCGACGGACCTCGGCGAACTCGCGCTCGGCCAGAACATGCTCGTCGCGTTCATGCCGTGGAACGGCTACAACTTCGAAGACTCGATCCTGTTGTCCGAACGCGTGGTCCAGGAGGATCGCTACACAACGATCCATATCGAGGAACTCACCTGCTCGGCGCGCGACACCAAGCTCGGGCCGGAAGAAATCACCGCCGACATTCCGAACGTCAGCGAACAGGCGCTCGCGCGCCTGGACGAATCGGGCGTGGTCTACATCGGAGCTGAAGTGAAAGCGGGCGACATCCTCGTTGGCAAGGTTACGCCGAAGGGCGAGAGCCAGCTGACACCGGAAGAGAAGCTGCTGCGTGCGATCTTCGGCGAGAAAGCCTCCGACGTGAAGGATTCGAGCTTGCGCGTGCCGCCGGGTATGGATGGCACCGTCATCGATGTCAGCGTGTTCACGCGCGACGGCATCGAGAAGGACAAGCGCGCCAAGCAGATCGAAGAGATGGAGATCAAGCGCATCAAGAAGGACTTCGACGATCAGTTCCGCATCCTCGAAGGCGCGATCTACAGCCGTCTGCGCGATCAGCTCGTCGGCAAGGTCGCCAATGGCGGCCCGCAGAACTTCAAGAAGGGTGCGACGATCACGAACGACTACCTCGATACCTTGAAGAAGGTGCCGGTCGAGGAGCAGCTCGACCGTGTCGAACAGGACCTAAGAGGCGAGGAGCCCACCAAGGACGAGCCTCGTGATGCGCCTGCAAGACCGGCGC
>Ga0163163_10000303_pt1 | contig 48361 bp, 40 predicted proteins | sample S65metaG_FD_119766 | JGI IMG/M metagenome (GOLD analysis project Ga0163163, IMG submission 119766) | Switchgrass rhizosphere microbial communities from Kellogg Biological Station, Michigan, USA - S6-5 metaG | ecosystem: Host-associated > Plants > Roots > Rhizosphere > Soil | place: USA... | reverse complement strand
CGCGCCGATCATTCCGCAAGTCGCCGGCACCTGGACCGGCACTCTGACACAGACGCGGGCGACCGGCGGTCCCGAATGTCTCGCCGAGCTCCAGAAATCGACGGGCATCGTTGAAAAGTTCGTGCTCTCGGTCACCCAGACCGGAGCAAGCCTTTCGGCGTCCGGCAGTTCCGAAGATATCCCAGAGTCATGCAACTACTTCGGCACGGCCGGCGATACTGACGCCTTCGCACTCCAAGCCTCAAGTTGCCAACCGACCGTCCGAACTCTCAGCTGCGGCGGGACGGCTAGGGATCTGTATCGGATACAGCCCCAAATAACCGGAACGGTGGCCGGCAACACGATGTCCGCGATGAGCTCCGTTAGTTGGAGTGTCTTCCCTCCCGGTGCGACGACCGGCTCGCTCGGTGTCGTCACGATCACGGGCACGGTCACGCTGACTCGGTGACCATCCAGGTTCAAGTCCAGCGGCTTCTCCCTTTGCGTTGCCGATGCTCGTCAGGCATCCTTGGCGCGTGGGGTTCCCCCCAATTCGACGACTCGCACTGACGGCCTCGCTTTTGGCCGTGGCAGGCGCGCGTCCGTCGGCCGATCGCGTGCCGGTCGTCGCCCTGCTCGACCAGTACTCGTCGGGGCAGTTCGAAACCGTGTCCGCATCGCTCGCCGCGGTCAAAGACTTCAATGATCTGCTCAAGCAGTTGAAGCAGAGTGCACCATCGTGGATGGATGCCGGCGGACCGTCGGACCGTCCGAGACGGGAACTGGCGGCCGCGACGTTCGCCCTCGAAGCGGCGCGCGCTGGCGAGCTCGACGATTGGAAGCTGCTTCAGCATTGGATGCGGCTCGACAACATTTACTGGCACGCGCCGCCGCAGCTCATCGAGTGGGGATGCACGCTGCTCAGGCACGCGCCCGCGCCGCGTCCCGTTGAGCGTATCTGGCACCTGGCCTCATTGGCCGTGGCCGATCGCGCAGGCGACTTCGAGTTCCTCGTCGGCAGTCCGTGGGAAGCCCGCGCAAATCCGAAAGAGGAGATCAAACACCTCGAACACTCTGCCGCACGTTTTCCAACTGAGCGGCGCTTTGCACTGGCGCAGGGCATTGCCGTGGAGTGGCGGCTGTTTCCGAACCGGCGCGCAGGCTCGGCCGAAGCCCAACTGATCTTCGAGAAGCTGAAGGACGACGAACAGCGCGGTGGCGAAGCCAGCATGCGGCTCGGGCTGATGCGCCTGCGAAGCGGCAGCGTCGGGCCGGCGATCGCGCTCTTCGATGCCGCCGAACAGCGGACGCGAGAACCGTTCGTCGTGTACCTCGCCCGCTATTTCCGGGGCCAGGGCCTCGAGCGCCAAAAGCGGACCGACGACGCCGTGCAGGCGTATCGAGGTGCGCTCGCTGTCGTGCCCGGCGCGCAGTCGTCGTCGTTCGCGTTGTCGGCGCTGCTGGCCGGGCAAGGGCATCGCGTCGAGGCCGCCCGGGTCGTCGATGCGGCGATCGACGAGTTGCATCCGGTCGATCCCTGGCGCGCCTATGGCGAAGCGGACGCGCGGTTCTGGCCGACGCTCATCGCGCAGCTGCATCGGGAGATTCACCGATGACGCGACGGTTCCTTGCGATCGCGGTGCTTGTCACAAGCGCGGGCATCTTCGCGCTTGCGCAGGATCCCGCGCCCGTCCAGACGCCTCAGCCAGTCTTTCGATCGAACACCGATGTCGTCACGGTTCCTGTGTTCGTGAAAGGCAACGCTGGCGCGGCCGCTGGGCTCACCGCAACCGATTTCGTCTTGACGGACAACGGTGTCCCGCAGCAGGTCGAGATGATCGACAGTGAGGCGGTCCCTGTCGACGTCACGGTGCTCCTCGAGACGAGCGCGGCCTTCAGGCTACGCGGCCTCGATCAATGAGCAGGTGGGCCGAATCGCGTCGCTCATTCGACCGGGCGATCGGTTGGAGATCCTTGGCATCGACGACTACGTCACGGTACTGCTGCCACTCGGGCCGGCGACGCGTGCTGCCACGATCAATCGCTTCAGCGGTGGTGGGCTCACGTCCGTGAATGACGCCATGGTCGCCGCACTCCTCCGTGACCCTGATCCCGATCACCGGCACCTCATCATCGCGCTCACCGACTCCATCGACACCATGAGCACGCTTGGGGTGCCCGTTGTGCGAGATGTCGCGCGCCAGCCGAACGCCACGCTCGTGGTCGCGTGGATCACGCTATCGGAAGACCCCTTCTTCGTGCCGCCGCCGACCGATCCGACCATGCCTCCGCCGTGGATGACGTCGAGCGAGCGTCTCGAACGCCACGTGAGAACCGAAGGATCGCAGCGCGTCGCGCCGGTGCGACAGGTGTGGACGCCGCACCTCGAGCCGCCGCCGGGCCGCACGATCTACGCGTTCGATACGTTGAGGGAGGCCGTCGAGTCGACCGGCGGCAGCCTGCACCCGCCGGGATTCTTCACGGAGCGGAATGCCGCCGCGATTTTCGACAAGATCTACGCCGAGTTCCGGCGGACGTACGTGCTGCGGTTTCTGCCGCGGGACGTGTCGCGGCTCGGTTGGCACGACCTGACCGTGACCATTCCACGCTCTCCGTCGCTCGAGGTTCGCGCCCGCCGCGGGTACCTGGTCGAGGCCACGCCGGTCGCGCCCCCAGCAGCCGCCGGTCCGTCCGCTCCGTCTCCTGGCTCGTTCGCGGCGTTGATGAGCGCCAGCGGCGGCGATGATCCGGCAGTATTGCGAGCGGCGATCTCGGCGGTGCCGGACGTCGACGCGCTTGCGGCACTGATCAAAGAGTTTCGAGCCGGAGGAAACGTCTCGCCCGCCAATCCGCGCCGCGAGTTTGCGACGACGCTCGCGCTTGCGGGAGCCGCGGCGGCTTCGTCGTCGGCCGATTTGCATCGCGACGCGGTCGAACTCGTGGCTCGCGCCGCGCCGCTCGTCCGGGCACCGACGGGCCCTGACGACTTTGAGCGCGAGTGGCTCGAGGCCGCGGTCGCGATTCTGGCCGGCGCGATGCGTCCCGCCGAGACATTCCCGCTCGTCCGGGGCGCCGTCGCGCGATTCCCCGACGATCCCGCGTTGCTTCTCGCTCGCGCCGTCATTGCCGATCAGCTCGGCGTGTTGCCGGGGGCCGCCAGCGGGCGAGAGCTTGGTGCTCCCGGTCAGCAACAACCTATCGGGTACTACGACGCGGCGATTGGGCAGGACGAGACGACAGCCGAAGCGAGGATCCGAAAAGCGTGGCTGCTGCGGCGGCTTGGTCGAGAAGCTGACGCGCGCGCGCAACTCGACCTGCTGGGCACGAGCCTGTTGCCTCCATTCGATGAATGGCGCCGAGCGGTCGCGACCACGTCTGTACTCATGACACCGCCGGTCGACGATCCGATGTGGCGTGAATTCTGGCAAGGATCGTTCAGCGCGCTACTGGCGCTCCTCGATCGCGTGTTTCGCCACGCAAGGACCGGCAACTGACGCACGTGGGTGAGTGTATAGGGATGCGGGCGGCGAATGCCCGGATCGATGCGAGCATGCTGCCGTCGTGAGTTGGCAAGCCGGTGGAAGACATCGACTCGCCTCAGCGCTCTTGTGATATATTCTAGTAAATCAAGTATATGCCCCGGCAGAACCTCGGTGAGCTCGAACAGGTGGTGCTGCTGGCCTTGCTCCGGCTCGGCGGGACCGCACACGGCGCGCAAGTGCGCGCGGAGATCCTTAATACGATCGGCCGTTCGATCACGCCGGGCGCCCTCTACCCGACCCTCGATCGACTCCAGGTGCGGGGCCTCTTGCGCTCCCGGCTCGGGGAGCCGACGCCCGAGCGCGGCGGCCGGGCCCGCCGAGACTTTACACTGACGTCCGCGGGCCTTCGCGAGGTCCGCGAGGCGTGGCGGCAGACGTCGGCGCTCGCCGAAGGCGTCGCCGCGCTGAAGCCGGGACGTCGTGATGCGTGAACCGGGACGCGCGCTGTGGATCCAGGCGCTGGCGTCGCTGCAGCGCCGCGAACACCGCGACGAGATCGTCGGCGATCTTCTCGAGGAGCGCGCCCAACGAGTGGCGCGGGGCCAGACGCGGCCAATCGCGACCCTCTGGCTCGCGTCGCATCTCCTCCGCAGCTCCGCGGCGGGCTGGACGATACGCGGTCCGCTCATCACGGTTGACGACGGCATGAGAAGCTCGACGGCGTGGCGGCGCGGCCTGGGACAGGATGTTCGATACGCCATTCGGCGCCTCGTCGCGCGCCCGGGTTCGAGCCTCGTCGCCGTCCTCACGCTCACGATCGGCATCGGCCTCACGGCGGGAATGTTCGGCGTGGTCAACGCCGTCGTCTTCAAGACGCCGTCGATCCCTGCCATCGATCGCGTCGTCACCGTGCATCCGGCCAGTCAGGCCGCAAGCAACTACATCGATCTGGAGTTTCCGGTCTTCGAGACGCTGGCGGACCTGCACATCGAGCCCGTAGCGAGCGTCGGCGGCGCGAGCTTTTGGTTGGGAGCGGTCACAGGGCCCGATCGTGCCGAGCTGCTATCGGGCGAGCTCGTATCTGCGCGGTACTTCGAGACGCTCCAGTTAACGCCGCGCGCCGGAACGTTCGCGCTGTCAGATGGCGAACGGTCGCCTCGACAGGCGGTCGTCATCAGCGACCGTCTGTGGGACCGATGGTTTGATCGCGATCAAAATGTCATCGGGAGCACCCTCGTCGTCGCCGGCGATCCACTGACAATCGTCGGCATCGCACCGGAGGGCTTCAACGGCATCTCTCTCCCCGCGATTCAGCAAATGGATCTCTGGCTGCCGTACGGCGTGACGCCGCGGATCGATGGACGTCTTGTTCACAGCGCCGCACCGCAGATTGGGATGGCCACGCCTGGAGTACGCGTGATGGCCCGGCTTCGCGACCAGGTCGGCATCGCCGCCGCCGCTGCGGCCTTCGCGTCGATCGGCGAGCGGATCGACGCCGCGACATTCTCAGGTCCCGCGAGCCTCACTGTTTCGCCGCTCCGTCGATCTCTGGTGCCCGCGGATCTCGAGGCGCTCGCTACGAAACTCGGCGCGGGCTTCAGTGCGTTGGCAGCGCTCGTGCTGCTCATCGCCTGCAGCAATCTCGCAAACCTGCTACTGGCGGATGTGCTCGGACGCCGGAGCGAACTGGCGATCCGATTGATGGCCGGCGCGACGCGCGGGCACCTCGTGCGATCGGTGCTGACCGAGACGCTGATCCTGACGGGTCTCGGATTTGCCAGCGGACTCGGACTGGCGATCGCGTTCGCACGCGTGCTCGCCAGTGTGTCCCGCGGCGTTCCGATCGTCTCTACGCTGCAAGTCTACCCGTCGCCGGACTGGCGTGTCGTGACGTTCAGCGCGGCTATCGCGCTCGTTGCAGGCGCGAGCATCGGCGCGGGGCCGGCCTGGCGCGCGTCGCGCAGCAGCCCCGCCGGATTGCTCCAGGCGGGGGGCCTGGAAGCCAGCGGCGGAGGACGACGACGCCAGCTGCTGGTGATCGCGCAGGTGGCCGCATGCACCGTGCTCTTGATCGTTGCCAGCCTCTTCGTGCGGAGCGCGGTCGAGACGATGGAACACGATCCCGGATTCGACGCGAGCCGCATGGCGATGGTGCGGCTGGACTTGGCGGCGAGCGGCCTGAACGAGGTTCACGGACGTCGGTTTCTGGAGGACGCGCTGGATCTAGCCGGGCGGCTGCCGGCGGCCAGGCGTACCCTCCTGACGACGAATTTCCCGCTCGGCTTTGCCGGTCAACGGGCGGCGTTCCTGGGCGATTCGGGATCGCCAGGTCAACGGCCGAAGACGATCGGTCAGTTCGCGCGTGTGTCCGCGGGATTCCTGGAGGTGATGCACGTTCCGATCGTCGCGGGGCGGACGCTCTCGGCGTCAGACGACGCGCAGGCACCGCATGTCGCGGTGATCAACGAGCGGACGGCGGCCGCGCTCTGGCCAGACGGGCATGCTGTCGGCCGACGTATCGCGCTGTCGAGCGAAAATGCCGGATGGTGGGAGGTCGTCGGCATCGCTCGAGACACCGATGCCAATACTCCCGGACAAACCGCACCGCTCGCGTACATCCCGTTCGATCAGGCCTACCAAGGGCGCGTGGCGATTGCCGTCGAAACCGCTGCGGACCCAGCCGAGGTGCTCGCGCCGCTTCGAGCCATGATTCGGCGCCTCGATCCTGGCGTCGTCGTCACTGACGCCAATACCGTGGCCGCCGATCAGGCGCGCGTGACGCAGCCAATTCGTCTCGCCGCCGCTGCACTTGCCGGCCTGGGCGCGGTCGCGCTCACGATCGCGGTGCTCGGACTCTATGCCGTCGCTGCGCACACAGTGAAGTCGCGCACGCGGGAGATTGGCGTCCGCATGGCCCTTGGCGCAAGCCGTGGGGCCGTGCGGAGCATGGTGCTGCGGCAATCACTCGCAATGATCCTGGGCGGCGTCGTGCCCGGGCTCACGATCGCCTTCATCGCGGTGAACGTCCTACGGAGCGCACTCTTCGGCATCGGCGCTCATGACCCGCTGACGTTCATCGGCGTGCCGGTTGGGCTCGTCGTTGTGGGAGTCGTGGCCACGATGCGGCCCGCGGGCCGGGCGGCGCGGATCGATCCGACGGTCGCGCTGCGGGAATTGTGATCGCGAGTGCGATCGCACTCGACGGAACACCAGCCACCGGCCCGCCAGCTCGGTCGCCTCTCTCCGATGCGCTTCGCGGCGAGGCCACGAAGGCGTAAGACTCCGGATTGAGGCCGGCGTATTTGGCCTTCCAGCGGCAGTACGCGTACCTGGCGATCCCATGGGCGCGGCAGAGCCTCATCGACCTTCCGGCCCGCCTCGCCCTCGTGCAAGATCGCCACGATCTGCTCGTCTGTGAATCGACTCCGTCGCATCGGCTTCCTCCCTCGGAAGCGGGCGCGGAGTCACATTATGGCTGGATCAACCTTCGGGGAGCAGGTCAGCGTTGCTTCGCGCCCGAGGCGTGAGCCGACGCGGAGGTCGGCGCACCAAAATCCACTCGGAACGATCGCGCTCGCCTGGGCGCATTTGACGTCGGTCGAGAAGAGGCTGCACTGGGCACGGGCGGTTGATGGGAATGCGGTTAGGCCGATTGCCATCGCCACGAGCGTCACGATTCGCTTCATCGTCGCCTCCGGTCACTTACTCTATCGCCGGTCGTGGCTCACCGAACGAGTCACCTGTTCAGCTCGAACCTTGATCGACCTCGACGCCAGTTTCTACCTTCGCGGCGATGACCTTAGACGACAAGAGTTCAGCGGCGTGGGCCCATCGTTGGTATGGTCGGCGGCCGCGGTGTCGTTGTGACGGGACCTCGCCCCCTGATCGTGACGGCGGCTCATTCTGTGCCTCGCCTGCTGCCGCCGCACCCGCTCGGGTCTGACGACGAGCGCGCCCCGCGCGAATCCGAACGTCCCCAGTGGATCGATCGCCCGAGATCAGGCGCTGGTCGTGAATCCCACACGGAGAGAACGCAGGACGGGCTAAAGATCTTTCAGCGCCACGTTAGGATCGACGTGCGCCGCACGTCGTGCGGGCAGATAGCACGCGACTAGAGCAGCGACGAGGAGTGGGACCGGGACGAGCGCGAGCGCGACCGGATCGATGATGGACATGGGCCCTGCCACGATCGCCCGGAAGATCCCACGCCCAATTGTGCCGGCCATTAGGCCGATCGCCAGGCCGGCGACGACAGGACGCATGCCGTCCGCGAGGATCATGCACAACACTCGATCCGAGGTCGCCCCTAGCGCAAGCCGCAATCCCAGCTCGCGCGTGCGCCGCGCGACGATATGCGAAAGCACGCCGTAGAGCCCAGCCAGCGACAAGAGCAACGCGAACGCGCCCAGCGCGCCAGCGATGCTGGCGAGAACACGCACCTGGACGTAGCGCCAGCCGAGCAAGTACGTGCCACTGCCGCTGAGGCTGACGGCGAGATCGGGATCGGCTTGCCTAATGATCGTTCGGAGCGTGTCGGAAGCCGCCCGCGTGTCCCCCGAGGTTCGGCCGACAAGCCACACGTTCGGCTCGTAGTGTTGCGCTAACGGCAGATAGATGAGGCCCGTCCGCCGATTCCCGAGGAACCCAACGTCCGTGTCCCGCAGCGTGCCGATCACTTTGAGCGTAGCCACGACGGGTGTCTCTCCGAGCTTGTCGTAGAACTGCAACAGAAGCTGATGTCCGACGACATCGGCGGTGCCAAACACGGATCGCGCGGCCTGCGCGCTCATCACGACGACCCCCTGAGCGGCGGCATCGTCATGCGCGTCGAAGAAGCGGCCCTTCAGCAGCGAGAGGTTGAATGTCCGAAAGATCGCCGGCGTGGCCGCGATGACGTACGTGTTGACCCCGTCGTTTGCCGTTGTGAACGGCTTGTCGGTGGTCGACAGGCTCGCCTGCAGCGTGCCCTTCTCGAAGGGCATGCTCGAGGCGATCGCGGCGACGTCGATCGACGGCTCGCGTCCCGCGAGGTCGAGCATTCGGCCCATGCTGATCTTGGCCCGTGCCTCGTCTTCCCGATGCAGCTCGAAATTCACCGTGGCAAGCGCCAGGCGGTCGATGTCGATGCCCGGGTCCGCGTTCCGGTCGGACACGACTGACTCGAGGCACAGGGCCGCGATGAACAGAAACACCGCCGAGACTCCCACTTGCAGGCTGATGAGGCTGCGCCTCGTACGCCAGCGCACCCCTCCAGTGTCGGCGGCTAGCGCGCCGCGGGTGTCGGCCCGAGTCGTCTGCAGCGCGGGCCAGAGCCCGAACACCAGCAACGTCAGAAACACTGTGGATGCCAGTGCGCCCAGGACACCGGACGGAAGATCGACGGGAATTTGAAAGTCGAACCCCGGCGGCACCTGTGCCGCCATCGCGTACAGCAGCAGCCGCGCGGTGACGATCGCCAGCATTCCTCCCCCCGCCGCCAGCAGGATCGACTCGATCGTCTGCTCGCGCACCAGCCGCCACCGCGACGCGCCAAGCGCCCGGCGGACCGCAAATTCGTGTTGTCGGACGCTGCCGCGCGCGAGCATGAGATTCGCGAGGTTGGTGCAGGCGACGACGATGACCAGGCCAATCAGCACGACCAGCGCGACGACACTGCCCCTCGAATACTGCGCGGCGAGCGCGTCGCCGACAGCCATCGCCGACCAGCGACGAGGCCGGAGCGTGCCTTCGCCGGTCGCCGCGCCCCGCCCATTGCGGACCGGAAAGGCGATGTCCAGGCGCTGGCCGCTGACCGCGACCGCGGCGTTGATGGCCGCCATCGACGCGCCGGGATGCAGCCGCCCGAAGACCGAAAGCGACTCGACGTCGTGGTTGTCGAGCCGCGTCGCCGACGGCGGCGAGGTGTACAAAGCCGCCAGCGTCGACAGCGGAATCCAGCCGCACTGGGTCCCAGCGATGTGGGAAATGCCAAATCCCTTGAACGTCGGATCGGTCACACCGACGATTTGAAACGCCTGGCCGCCGAAGCGCACTGTGCGACCGACGACGTCCGTCGCGCCGCCAAGCTTGCGCTGCCAGAAGTCATGGCTCACAACCATGGCGAATGTGCCATTGGGACTGTCGTCGGACGCCTGCAGCGCACGGCCGCGAACGACCGGCACGCCGGCGACAGCAAACGCGTTGCTTGTGACGGCCTCAGAGCTAAAGACCTCGGCGACCGACCCGTCGATATACGGGCGCGCCGTCACCGTCCAAGCCGCCAGATCGGCCACGGTCTCCGCCGAGGTTCGGAGCTCTTCGAAATCGCCGCGCGCGATCGCCCAGGTGAAGTTCGATCGCCCCGAGGGCGTCATCGCCGTCACGTAGAAGAGACGGTCGAGGTCGCGCATGCCTCCGGCCGGAAACACGGCGTCGTACACCAGGGCATAGACCGCCGTCGTCGCGCCGACGCCGATCGCGAGTGACAGCACGGCAAAGGCGGCGAACAATGGCGTCGCCGCGAGTCGACGGACGCTCAGGCGCATTTCGCGCCACAGATGTTCAACGGACAACGAGACGGCGCGGGCAGTCGACATCGCGTCTCCAGAGGAAGACTCAGCACTCGCTGAGCCGGTTCAGCCACAGCGCGTGTGTTCACCGAGAGAATACCGCCGAAGCCCTCGGCTGAAGCGCTTGTTTAGCCGGTTGCTCGGCCAGCAGGCCACCGACGCGTCGCCAGCAACCCGACAACGTAAAGCAGCGCGACTGCCGCGAACCGGAAACCGGCGGCTCGCACTACAGATCCCGCCTCCGGTCGGGGAAGCACACCCGTGCTAATGATCTTGTAAATCATCCACGGGATATGGACCACAACGGCCAAAGCCGCCAATGCAGCCCAGTAGCCATGCTTGACTGGATTTCCGGCTAGAGTTCGGACGCTGCAAAGTACGGTTGCCACGCCGAGGACGAGCCAGATTGCCGCGCCCGACACGATTAGGAATCTGAACTGATCGAAGTCGAATCGAAAGTCAGGATCGCCGCTATGCTCGACCCACCGCCGGGTGACGTCCGAGATGGTCAATAACGTGACCGAACCAGCGAACGCGTAGTAGGCCCCGACTATTGCCAACAACGCGACGATCACGCGCCGAGCCGCGAATGACCTCTGGACCATTTGACGACCTGCGAAAGTAATTGCGCTTGGCCGGCTAACGAATACCTGCAAATCCTAATCGCATTTGCTGCGGAACGACAACTAGCTGTTTAGCGAGACCAATTCAGCGCAGATCAGGGCGCGTCTGAAGCTAACATCCGACACGGCCGTGTGCCAGGCAAGGCAGTAGGGTCCATCGAGTACGACCAGTGCACCATTGGATCGATCAGGCCAGAGAGAGCGTGCTTGTCTTCTTCAGGCCATATTCATTGTTGAAGGCGGGCGCTGATGGCCCGAACAATCGCCCCCGCCGTGTGAACGCGATGCTCTATCCCGAACTGGGACGGCGCGGCGCCAGCCAACGCCAGCACGACTAACATCAACTGCCGACGAGTCTCACTGTCAGATCGGTCTATCGACCGTCTGCGGCTCCGCTAGAAACGCGTTCAGTTGATACCGGCCTTTGTCGCCTTGCCGACACTGTCGGCCAGACGACAGATCGACGCCGTTCGGTTGCTGCATCCTGCTCAAACACCGAAGCCTGAGTCTTGTCAGGCGGGAGGATCACATGCAGGTTGCATCGCGCACTCAGAACTCCTCGTCGTTCATCCCCTCTGCTATTCAACGCGCCTGGATCGCCCTCGTGATACTGCTCATGTCCCCGGCGTCGAGCTTTGCGCAGTCTCCGTGGGAACGTGCCGCCGCGAACCTCGAGGCCTCGTTCACTGGGCCGCTCGCGCGCTCGCTCGCGCTCGTGGCGATCGTCATCGGCGGCCTGATGTTCATGTTTGGCGAGGGCGGCGCAAAGCGACAAATCAGCGGCATCGTCTTTGGCGGCGGCCTCTGTCTGTTCGCGGTCCAGTTTTTGACCTGGTTGTTCTGAGCAGCGCCCGCGCGAGCAAGCCATGGACACACCAAACCTTCCAGAACTCCGAGCCGTCTATCGAGCCCTGCATCGCCCGCTGACAGTGTGCGGCGTCGATCGACGGCTGTTCTTCCTCGCGCTTCTGGTCGGCGCGGCGACCTTCAACTTGTTCTACAGCTTCCTCGCCGGGTGCCTGCTCTTCGGCGTGCTCTACGTCTGCGCGTTGTGGAGCACGCGACACGATCCCCAGATGCTTCAGATCCTGTTGCGTGCCGGCATCAACCGCACCCGCTTCGACGCGGCCAAATTGGACGAGAGCGATTCGCTCGCGCGGAGGCCGCGATGGTGAAGGTCGATCGCATCCTCAAGGACTATCGCGAAGCCGGCAGCGTCAACGCGCTCCTCGCGCTCTGGGGCTTCGTCGACGGCCATGCCTTCCTGACGAAGGCCGGCGCGATTGGCGTGATTTACCGGCTCGCCGGCGCCGATTACGAATGCCTCGACCATGCCGAGCGTCGCACCATCGCGCGTCGCTTCGAGCAGGCCCTGCGCCACCTCGACGAGTCGTTCCGGGTCTACCAGTACTTGCTGAAGCGTCCCGCTGCGCCGATCCCGGTGGGTCGGCACAGCAATCCCACGGTCGATCAGGCGTTCACGGATCGCGCTTCCCATTTCGCGTCGAAGGCCGAAACGCTCTTCGAGCTCGAGCTGTACCTGGTCATCCTCTACGAGGGCTGGACGTATCGACGAAGCCCGTTGGGCCATCTCGCCGCATTCGCGACGGCGCCGCGAACCGCCGCGTGGGAACTCTTGTCGGAACGGGCCGTCAGCGCCCTGATGTACGACCAGCTGACGCGGGCCTTGGCTCACCTGTACCAGAAGGCGCAGGCGTTCACGACCCAGCTCGCGGACGTCGTGGCGTCCACGTTGCTCCCCAAGGCCGACGCGTTTCAGGTTCTCCGGCGGCTCCTCAACTACGCGCCGCACAAAGCGGCCTCGCACACGCTCAAGCACGACACGCATCTCGACTTCTTCGTCACCGACTCATCCGTCGATTGCTACCGCGATCACCTCGAGGTCGACGGGTACGCGGTCAAAGTCCTCACCATGAAGGACCCGCCGGCGAAGACGTTCGCGCACATGCTGCAGGACCTTTACAACGTGCCGAGCACGTTTATCGCCTGTCTCGAATGGCAACGTCGGTCGAATGCGGCCATGCGCCGAGACCTGCACACCCGTCGCCGGCATTTCTTCAATAAGCGTGTTTCACTCATCAACTACCTCAGTCCGCAAACGCGGGCCGACGAGATGTTGGTCGACGAGTCCGCCAGCGCCACCGTGCACGAGCTGGGGCAGGGCCTCACCGACATGGAAGTCCACGGCCACTTCTTCGGCCTCGGTTCCCTCACGGTCGTCCTCTACGACCGGGACACCCGCCGGCTGGAGCGCAGCGTGGCTGATTGCATCAAAGTCTTTGCCGGGCACGACGGAGCACTCTACGAGGAGAGATACAACCTCATGAACGCTTGGCTCGCGATCGTGCCCGGCAATGCGGCTCACAACCTGCGGCGCCTGCCTCTACTCAACACCAACGTCGCCGATCTGAGTTTTCTCTTCACCCTTCAGACGGGCGAGCGCACCAGTGTCCAGCTCGGCGGGCGCGAGTGCTTGGCGGTCTTTGAGACCGACCATCAGACACCGTACTTCTGGAATCTGCACGTGGGCGACGTCGGTCACACGCTCGTACTCGGCGCGAGCGGCAGTGGCAAGTCGTTCCTCTTGAATTTCCTGATCATGCACGCGCAGAAGTACGACCCGACGACCGTCATCTTCGACCTGGGCGGCGGCTACGAGCACCTGACGCGCCAGCTCGGCGGCAGTGTGTGGCGCATGGGGCTCGTCAATCGCGGGTTCACGATCAATCCGTTTTGCTTGCCTCCGACGGTTGAACATCGCCACTTCCTCGTGTCATTCGTTCGAGTCCTGCTGCAATCCGGCGGGCAGTACCGCCTCACGATGGAGGACGACCGGAACCTGCACGAGGCCGTCGAGAACATCTACGCCCTGGATCCTCCACAGCGCCGGCTCTTTACCCTCGCCAACCTGCTGCCGCGGACGTTGTCGCAGCACTTGAAACGATGGGTGCAAGGTGGCCCGTACGAGCATTTGTTCGACAACGTCGACGACACGCTCACGCTTCAGAAAACGCAATGCTTCGATTTCGACGGGCTTGAGAAGTACCCGCTGCTGCTCGAGCCGCTCCTCTTCTACGTCTTGCATCGGGCCAGCGCGTCGATCGCCGAGGCCGACGCCCTCTCGCAATTGAAGCTCTTCGTACTCGACGAAGCCTGGCGGTTCGCCCAGGACCCGACGCTCAAGGCGTACATCACGGAGGCCCTCAAGACGTGGCGCAAACGCAACGCCGCCATGCTCCTCGCGACCCAGAGCAGCGAGGACTTCGTCGCCACCGACTTGCTCCGGACGGTCGTCGAGAGTTGCCCGACGAAGTTCTTGCTCGCGAATCCTGGGATGGATCTCGATCGCGCGCGGACGCTCTTCCATCTCAATGACACCGAAGCCGAGCTGATCAGAACGCTGGTGCCGCGTCGCCAGATGTTGCTGAAGCGGCCAGACGTGTCGAAAGTCCTGACCTTGAACATCGACGCCGTGAACCCACAGGAGACGCCCCGATGACACGCCCCTCGACGTTCGTTGCGACGCTCACGCTCCTGGTGTGCGGCAGTGCGGCCGCCGCCCAGACTGCCCGCGAAGTGGCCTACACACCCCAATCGATCGTGCCGCTCCACGCCAGGCTGCGGTTTACGACGATGGTGATCCTGCCGGACCAGGAAGAAATCCTTGATTTTGTTTGCGGGGACAAAGAGTTCTGGGTCGTTTCCGGCGCCCAGAATCTTGCCTACATCAAGCCAGCCAAGGCCGGCGTCACGACGAATCTCAACCTCGTCACCGCGAGCGGGCACGTCTACTCGTTCGTCTTGACCGAAGGGACGGAGAGTCCCGACCTCAAAGTCTTCGTGACACTGGATGACGGACTCGCGTCGCCCAAGACAGGGCCGCAGAAGTTCTATTCAGCCACTCAAGTCGACGACTTCCGGCGCGACGCCGATGACGCGCGGAAGGAGACCGACGACGCCAGGAAGCAGCTCGACGCCGTGAGGGACGCCGCCAATAAGACGATCGACGAGCGTGTCAGTGCCTTCCGCGCAACGTTTCCGACGTCGCTGCAGTTTCCTTATCGCTTCAAGTCAAATCAGCGCCCTTTCAACGTCTCCGCGATCTACACGGACGGGACGTTCACGTACATCCGCGCGGATGCCACGGAGCTCCCGGCGCTGTACGAGCTGGTCGATGCGTGGCCCCGTCCCGGCACCTCACCGAATCTCGTGAATTTTCAGATCGAGCACGGCGTCTACATCGTGCCCAAGGTCCTCGAGCGCGGCTATCTCACCATTGGAAAACGGAAGCTCGTGTTCGAGGCCGTTCGCTGAAGGAGAGGCGCCATGGCGAATCCCACCGAACCGAGAGACGACACGAAGCCGCCAGTCAACCCGGGCGCCATTCAGGATTGGCGCGTGAAGCCCACAGGCGTGCTGCCGCGCCACGTGCAGATGTGGGTGATGGTCATCATCGCGCTCGTCATTCTCGCCATCATTCTGCTCAGCGGACACCCGCAGCCGCTGCCGCGCCCGCAGGCCGGTGCGCGGTCGGCCCAGCCGACGCTCGTGCCTCCGGATCGTGTTCGCAGCTACGAGCAGCAGCTCGCCGCGGACCTGGCGCGCGAGCAGCAAGGACTCGCGCCGTCGTTGGCGCCCGCCGGGCGCGCGACGAGGCCTGCTGCTCCCGTCGCGTCCTCGTCGGCCGACGCCGCCGCGGAGGACCAACGCCGCCGCGAATATCAGAGCCTCTTTGCCGACAACATTGCGCTCAGTCGTCGCCCGGCGGATCGGCAGCCGTACGGCGAGCGTCGGCAAGACAGCGCGTTCACTTCGTCGTCACCGTCTACGGCCTCCCAAGACGTCGCCCTGCTCGGACAACTTCTCGCGAAGAGCGTCGTCAGCCCGTCGGCAGCGTTGACCACGAGTGCACCGGCTCCCACGCTCGCGGTCGCGCCGCCAGCCGTGCCGTCATCGACTGAACGCGCGACTGTCGTCGGTAGTGAGACCGCCGCGTCGCCGACACCGAAGAGCACCGGACCCATTCCGTCGGGCGGAGACACGCAACGCCTGCTCGAGGGCACGGTGATCGAGACGGTTCTTCTTAATCGCCTCGAGGGCACGTTTGCCGGGCCCGTCGCCTGCCTCGTCACGACGCCGGTCTACTCGCATGACCGGCAATCCGTGGTCATTCCCGCCGGGGCGCGGGTCCTGGGCTCCGCCTCGCCCGTGCAGGACTGGGGTGAATCGCGTCTGGCCGTCAGCTTCCATCGGCTCGTTCTGCCCGACGGCCGCACCTACAGTCTCGACCGCTTCAAGGGGCTCGGTCAGATCGGCGACACGGGCCTGAAGGACAGCGTCAACCGCCACTACCTCCAGGTCTTCGGCGCGTCGCTCGCCATCGGCGCGCTCTCGGGGCTCGCGCAATACGGCACTCGCACAAGCGCCGACAGCTACAGCTTCGGTGATGCCTACCGCCAGGCCGCCGGTTCGAGTCTCGCGGCCTCGGCCGGTCGCGTGCTCGATCGGTACTTGAATGTGCTTCCGACGATCACGATTCGCGAGGGCTACCGCATCAAGGTCTATCTCACCAACGACCTGGAGCTTCCCGTCTACGCCCACACGCTTGGAGGCAGGCCATGACCCGACTCACGACTCGACTCGCCGCCACCGCGCTCGTCGTCGCCGTGATGTCATCGTCTCTTCACGCGCAGTTCGTCGTCTTCGACCCGTCCAACTACGCCGAGGCGGTGCTCGAAGTCTTCAACCTCGTCCGTCAGTACACCTGGATGTTGCAGCAGGTTCAGCGTCTGCCGCTCGACATGGCTACGCGCTATCGCGTGGTCAGCCCGGCGTGGCCCCTCTACGACCTCGGGAACGGCCTGCACTATGCGCAGCCTGTCCTCAACGCGCTCAATGTCGGCGATCCGAGTGGGGCAGGGTATCGCCATGTCGTCCCGCCGCTCGACATTCCCGACGACATTCTGGCGCGCCTGCCCGTCGATCTTCGGCGCCGGTTGCAAACCGCATACGCCGCGATCGAATTCGCCGACCGCGTCGCGGCCGTCGGCGTCGACCAGGCCGGCACCATTCGCCTCAACGGCAACAACCTGCTGGCCATCGTCCAGGCGATGCAGACTGATGCCGTCTCGACGAACCCCGACTTTCATACGCAAGCGGCGCTGCTCAACAAGATCAACACGGCGTCGGTCCTCGGTTTGAGGATTGGGGAAGAAACCAATCAGTTCCTCGCCGATACGGTCGCGCAGTTGGTGGTGGATAACACGCGCAAACGCGACGCCGAGACGGTGTTGATGAACGCCACCATCTATCAGTGGCGGTACGGCTTGGCGTACGGCCAGGACCTCTTCCGGAACACCGCGGCCGACATCGACGGCTGGCGGCTGCGGTAGTACGTCGAAGCCAAGAGGAGTCCACGCATGCCGCCGACCAACGGGTACGACCCCATCGCCACGGTGCAACAGGCGATCACGAGCCTGCTCGCCGTTCAGGAACCGCAGTTTCTGAGCATCGGCCACCAGATGTTCCTGTCATTCGCGGCGATGCTGTTGGTCTGGCAGGGCATTCGGATGATGCTCGCGTGGCATCACTCCGGCGACCACATGTACCGCTTCGCCAAGCTGGTGCTGTTCATCGCGTTTGGCGACGCGATGATCGTGTACTACGCCACCCCGATCCCAGGTCTCGGCCGCTCATTCTCCACCCTCATCACGGACCAGGCGGCGTATTTGGCCAGTCTGATTGGCGCCCGCTCGATTCAGGACGCGCAGCAGAGCCTCAACACGCTCTGGAACGCGCTCCAGCAACCCGACGCCTGGTCCATGCTCGCCAACTTGCTCTACTGGACGCTCCTCCTGGTCATTGCGCTCGCGCAGTTCGCCCTGATGTTCGTCGTCTGCTTCAGCATGATTGCGAGCGCGATCTGCGCGCTCGTCGGGCCGCTGTTTGTGCCCTTCTTCATCGTGCCGGCGCTCGAGTGGCTCTTCTGGGGCTGGCTGAAGGCTTTCATCCAGTACTCGTTCACGCTCGTTATTGCGAACGCCTTCATCTTCGTCTTCGAACGGTTCCTGAGTCGCTATCTGCAGACGCTACCGCCTGGGCTCCGGCTCGAAGAACAACTCTTGTACGGCGTGCACGCCGTGATGATTTTGGTGACATTCACCGTGGGCGTCCTACTCGTGCCATCACTGACGAGCTCGATCTTCTCCGGCACCTCAGGTCAAGCCGTGACGCCCGCCACGCTCTGGTAAGGAGGCGAACCGCCATGCCACTCCTTCGCTCGCGGACCCGCGTGCATCGCGCACGATTCCGCTTCGGCCTCGGGTTCTATTCCATCCTCGCCGTGTGGACGGTGTACTTCGTGGTCATGGTCGCCGGGCACTATCTCGACTGGTGGTAAGGGGATCCCCATGAGCCAAGAGTCGTTTCCGCCCAACAATTCGCCACGGATTGAGGACGCGCGCCGGCAGTACGTCGAACTCTTCGGCTCGGCGCTGGTGATGAACACGTACCTCAAGATGGCGCTGTTCGGCGTGTCTGTGGTCGCCGTCGGACTCCTCGTCTTGAACTTTCGGACCATCAAGAAGTATGAGTCCCTGAAGCCTCTGGTCATCAGGATTGACGACATTGGCCGCGCCCAGGCCGTCCAATACGACACCCTGACGTATCAACCGCAGGGCCAGGCCCCGGAGCTCAAGTACTTCCTGACCCAGTTCGTGACTCAACACTTTGCTCGGATGCGCGCCACCGTCAAGGAGCGCTACGCCCAGTCCTTGTACTTCCTCGACGCCGCACTCGCCGATGCCACCATTGCCCAGAACCAGCGGGCTCAGACCCTTGAGAACTTCCTCGCCGGCAACGGTGACGAGATCGAAGTCCAGGTGAAGAACGTGAGCCTCGATGAGCTCAAGGCCGCCCCGTATAAGGCCACGGTGGACTTCGAGAAGGTCTATTACGGCCAGGGCGGCCGGCAGGAGAAGAAGCGCGAAACGTTCGTCGCGCAGATCACGTTCGTGCTTCGCGATCAGATCCCGAATGCCCTGGTGCTCGTCAATCCACTGGGCCTCACCATCACCTACTTCCGCGTCGATCAGGCCTTCCAATAGGTGCAAACCGCAAGCATCCCTCCGGCCGCTGACCTTTCGTTTTCACGACACATGGAGAGCCGCCATGCCCCTCATCAAGGCCCGCACCCATCGCGTCAGGATTGTCCGGCACATCTGTCGCCTGCAGGAACCGAATCGCGACACGCTCGTGCTCTACGCCCGGTTCATCGGCGACACGGTGGACTACGTCCTCAATCAACTCATTGGGACCACGATCATGAGGGATCGCGAGTTCGTCGCCTGGCGCGCCGCACACCCGGACGCGATAGCGGCCACGCCGGCTCGCCAGACGTCGCCGCCGACCAATGGGGTGCCGACACCAGGCGCTGATCCGACGGCCGTTGAGGGCACCGCGAGTCCGCACGGCGGCTCTGCCGTCGGCCGCGGCGCGCGTGACGAGGGAGCGCGTCACTCGTGAGCTTCGACATCATCCTCCCGTTTCTCCGGCCGATCGCGCACCTGATCCAGGACCCGGAGGTCAGCGAGATCATGGTCAACGGCTCGGGCCTGATCTTCATCGAGCGGGACGGCCAGCTCGAGGAGGTCACCGACGTACGCCTCGACGCGCGCAACTTGATCGTGGCCGTGAAGAACATTGCCCGTGCCCTTGGCGACGACGTTTCCGAGGAACGGCCGATCCTCGATTCGCGCCTTCCGGACGGCTCACGCGTGGCCGCCATCCTGCCCCCGTGCAGCGTCGGCGGGACGACGCTGACCATCCGCAAGTTTCAAACCCGGTTCTTCACCGCCGACGAACTGGTCCGTATCGGCACGATGCCGCAGGATGTCCTCGATCAGCTCCGAACGGCCATCGAGCACCACCGCAACATCCTGATCAGCGGCGGCACCAGCACGGGCAAGACCACGCTGCTGAACGCGCTCGCGGCGTTCCTGCCGACGCAGCATCGCGTGGTCGTGATTGAGGACACGGCTGAGCTCCAACTCCGCCAGAGGAACCTCGTCAGTCTTGAGGCACGCCGGGCGCAGGTCGATCTCCCGGCCGTCACCATCCGTGACCTGCTCCGCGCCACGCTGCGGCTTCGTCCGGATCGCATCGTGGTTGGGGAAGTGCGCGGCGGCGAAGCGTACGACCTGCTGCAAGCCCTGAACACCGGGCACGCGGGCTCGCTGTCGACCATTCACTCGAATTCGGCCGTGCAAGCGCTCGCGCGGTTGGCGTCGTGTGTGGTCCAGAGCGGCGTCGAGCTGCCGTATCAAGCGGTCCGCTACCAGATCGCCGACGCGATCGACTTCGTCCTGCACCTGGGGCGCCACGACGGCGCGCGAGTGGTCGAGCAGCTGCTCACCATTGGACGCTACGACGCCTCTCGCGATGCCTATGACCATGTCGTGCTCTTCGATCGCGGCCGCGCCGGATCCCACACCGCCGCGGTGCTCGCGGGAGACCATCACGAGGACCGCGATCGTGCCCGAACCTGCGTCAGCGGCGGGACCGACGCAGCGCCGGCGGTCTGATGGGGAAGCCGTCGTGAAAAAGCCTTCGATGAACGCCGCCGCCGGCCGCGCGTTCGCCCCGCCGCATGTCTGGAAGCGGATCGAGTCTGCGCCAGCTTCAGACGCTACACCTGTCCATTTGGTGGCGCGCGCTGGTGAACACCGAACGCGCGATGACGGGCCTCATCGTCTTGGCGGTGCTTCGCACCGGCTTGGAGTCTGGACACATCACCCCCGATGGGTTCCCGTAGAGGGCCCGCCGTTTTCAACCGTCAACTCGTGTCCAGTCAGTGGGTTACGGCCGTCATGTTTTCCTGGCGCAACTCCGGTATTCACACGTCAACTCGTGTGTTTGCTTCGGGTTACGCCAGTCGTCGTTTCCGCGTCGCCGGTCGCAAGGAGGGATGTCGCATGCCCGTGAAACGTCCGAAGTGCCTCAGCACCAGGCTCACCGCCGATGAATACGCGGCCCTCGACGCCCTGGCCGACGGCCAACCAATCGGCACGTGGGCGCGGGAGCAGTTGCTCGCCATCAGTGCCCGACCGGCCACCGAAGAGATGGTCGTCAGCGAAATCGTGGCGCTCCGCACCATCGTCGTGAACCTCCAGTTCGCTCACCTGCGCGGCGACCGGCTCACCGCAGAGGACGTTCAGAAGCTCATCGACCGCGCGGACCACGACAAGCTCCGGAGGGCCCGGGCGCGGCTGCACTCGAGCAAGGACGGGAGCCCGTCGTGACTCACCACTGGGGTCGCACCGACGGGGCCGGTATCTGGCCGAACCGAAAGCCCCTCTGGACGCTCGGCCTGTTGCTCATGGCCATCGCGAGCGGCATCGGCGTGGGTTATTTCCGCTACCAGATGACCTGGACACCTCTGCAACGCGTGTATCTGCCCGCGTACTTCCGGAGCGCGCTCGCGCCGACCGTGGCGGCGCGTGGCCGCTATCAGCTCCTTCAGGTCGCCGACCGATCGAATCCAGCTGGCCGTCTGGCCTTGGACGAAGAGGTGACGCCAGTCAGCGCGAACGGCGAGGCGATGTTTGCTCTCAGTGATGCCGGCCGGGCGGCTGGCGATCGCCGCCTTGCGTGGCAGCAGGTCTCGTACAACCACGCGGACGTGCACCGCCTGCTGGGCAAATGGATCTACCGCGACCAAACGCTGACCGATCTCGCGGCACCTGCCGCCTCGACCGCAGTCGCCGTGTTCATCGTCGGCCTGTGCATCGCATTGCCCAACGACGCAGCCCGCCGCCGCACGCAGCGACTGGGCCGACGACTGAAGGGCCCCGAGCTCGTGCGCGTCGGCACGTTCAACCGCCGCACTCGGGGCGATGGCCTCGGCGTGTTCCAATACGTGAATCCCATCGCGCTCGTCGCCGCACGCTTCGTCGGCCATCGGTCCGTCGTCCGTCTCCCGCGGGCGCTCGAGTCGAGCCACATCCTTCTCATGGGCGACACCGGCACGGGGAAGTCGGTCCTCATCCGCCAAGTCCTGCAGCAGATCGCGCTACGCGGCGATGCCGCCGTCATCTATGACCCGGCGAGGGAGTTTCTCCCGCAGTTCTACGATGAGGCGCGCGGCGACGTCATTCTCAATCCGCTCGACACCCGCTGCCCGTTCTGGAGCCCTGGTGATGAAGTGCGACACGAGGCGGAAGCGCTGACCCTCGCGACGTCGCTCTTTCCCGACCGCGACCATGCGAACCCCTTCTTTACGGACGCGCCCCGGCGGATCTTTGCGCACCTGCTCACGTTTCATCCGAACGCGCAAACGCTCGTCCGATGGCTGTGTGACAAGGAGGAACTCGAGCGGCGCATGGCCGGCACGCCGTACGCCGCCATGATCGATCGCGAGGCCCCCAATCAGCAGGTGGGCGTCCGGGCGTCGTTGAATATGGTGGCCGACGCGCTGATGCTCCTGCCGGCTGTGGCGCCCCGACGATGGAGCGCAGCCTCCTGGGCGAGTCATCGCCGTGGCTGGATCTTCCTGACGAGCACATCCGACACGCGCGAGCGCCTCCGGCCGCTCATCAGCCTCTGGCTGGACACGCTCGTCCTCCGGCTGATGAATCCCGCCCCGGCCGGGGCCGGACCCGTGTGGTTCGTCCTCGACGAGGTCGCCAGTCTGCAGCGGTTGCCGCAGCTCCACACGGCGCTCACCGAGAATCGGAAATCCAACAACCCGATTCTGCTCGGCTGCCAGGGGCGCAGTCAGCTTGAAGCCCGCTACGGCCACGACGCCGAGACGATGATCGCGCAGCCGGCGACCAAGATCTTCCTTCGGACGGGCGAGCCGCACGCCGCCAAGTGGGTCGCCGACGCCATCGGGGACGTCGAGATCGAGCGGCTCGCCGAAAGCCGATCCACGGGCGGCGGCCGCCAACGCAGTTACGGTCTGGAGCGCCAGGTTGAACCGCTCGTCATGGCGAGCGAGATCAGCGGACTGCCGAACCTGCGCGCCGTGCTCAAGCTCGGCAACCTCGTCGTCCGCATGCACGTGCGCTACGAAAGACCCATCCAGAGGGAGCCGGATTTCTTGCCGCGCCCTTTCCCCGCAACCCGACCCGCCGATCCGCCACCGGCGGAGACCGTCGCGAGAACTGATGCGCCACTCCGGTTGGTGCCGCGGTCGCTTGATCCTGGTCACGCGCCCCTCAGCCTCGAATAGGCAGCCGCCATGCTCAGCATCTCTAAACCCCTCAGTGCCGGACAAGCGGCTCGGTACCACGCCGAGGAGTTTCGCAACGCCCGTGAGAACTACTACACCGAAGGCGCCGAGATTCACGGTCAGTGGCATGGACAGCTCGCAGAGAAATGGGGCCTCGTCGGAGACGTCGACGACGCGCACTTTCAGCGACTCGCCAACGGTCATCACCCAATGACCGACGAAACGGTCGTGCGCCATCAAACCGCCCGCACGTACGAACACGCGGACGGCCAGCACGTGCAGACGATGGAGCATCGAGCCGGCTGGGACGCGACGTTCTCCGCGCCTAAGAGCGTTTCGCTCACGGCCCTGGTCGGTGGCGACGATCGCGTCCGTGAGGCGCACCGCGCGAGCGTCGCGGTCGCCCTCGACGAGTTGGAGCAGTACGTCCAGGCGCGGATCGGCGGCAATCATCCGCCCGAAACCACCGCGCAGTGGGTCGCCGCCCGCTTCGAGCATGACAGCGCGAGACCGGTGGATGGCTATGCCGCGCCGCAACTGCACACGCATGTGGTGGTCTTCAATGTCACGGAGACGGCCGAGGGCCAGACGCGCGCGCTCCAGCCCAGGGAACTCTACAAGACGCAGCAGTATGCGACGGCCGTGTACCGATCGGAGCTGGCCCTGCGCCTGAAGGAGCTCGGCTACGACATCGAACGGGGCCAGAGCGGGCAACCGGAGATCCACGGCTACACGCCCGAGTACCTCGAGGCCTCGAGCCTGCGCCGACAGCAGATCCAGGACCACTTGGCGCAGGGGCATCTGCACGGCCCGGACGCGCCGCAGATCGCGGCCCACCAGACGCGGGAGCCCAAACTCGACCTTACCCATCACGAAATGCAGTCTCGCCATCAGGCGCTCGCGGCCACGTTTGGTCACCAGCCGGCGCGAGTGGTCGAGACCGCTCACACGCACGTGCGGACCCATACCGAAGCCCAGGCCACTGGCCACGCGGACGAGGTCGGCCGTGACGAGCCCGCGCTGATCGCGGCCGCGGCCGTGACCTACGGCAAGGACCGCAACTTCGAACGCGAGGCGGTCGTGGACGAACGCGACGTCCTCCGAGATGCGCTCAAACGGTCGATGGGCGACGTCCGTTTCGCCGAGGTCAAGGCCGACTTCGAGCAACGCGTGGACCGCGGCGAATTGATCACCAGGGCGCAACCGCCCGGTGCCGCCAGCCGCGCGTTCACCACGCCCGAGATGATCGAACTGGAGCGCGACACGATGGCGATCATGCGCGCAGGTCAACGCACGCAGCCCGCGCTCGGGTCGGCGGACATCCGCCAGGACGTGCTGCAGGATCAGCCGCAGTTGACCGAGACTCAGCGGACCGCAGTCGAGCAGATCCTGGCGAGTCGCGATCAGGTGCAGGCCCTCGAAGGCGTCGCTGGCGCCGGCAAGACGACGGCGCTCACGTTGGTCCGGGACGGCGCTGAGCGCGCGGGCTATGCGGTCGAAGGATTTGCACCGACCTCGCGCGCCGCCCATCAACTCAGCGAGGTCGGCATTCCGTCCGGCACCCTCCAGAGCCATCTCGCCCAACACGATACGGAAACGGACGGCCGCAAGCATCTCTATGTGTTGGACGAATCGAGCCTGGCAAGCACGAGACAGATGCACGCTTTCCTGCAGCGGCTGAATCCCAACGACCGTGTACTGCTGGTCGGTGACGTCCGCCAGCACCAAGCGGTCGACGCGGGCCGCCCGTACCAGCAGCTACACGAGGCGGGAATAGAGACCGCCCGTCTCGACGACATCGTGCGGCAGAAAGATCCTGCGCTCAAGGAGGTCGTGGCCCGTCTCGCCCGCGGTGACGTCCGCGAAGCCCTCGCTCAGCTCGACACGCAGGGTCGCGTCCACGAGATCGTGGGACGCGATGACCGCATCAAGGCCATCACACGCGAATACATGAAGAATCCCTCCGGCACTCTCGTTGTCTCACCCGACAATCACTCGCGCCGTGAGATCAACGAAGTCATTCACCGCGCGATGCAGGACGCCGGTCACGTCACCGGCCAGGAACACCGCGTTCGGGTCCTCGTGCCCAGGCAGGAGGTCACCGGCGCCGACCGGCAATGGGCCGAGCAATACCAGCCGGACAACGTCATTCGGTACACGCGGGGGAGCGCCACGTACGGTCTGGATGCCCGGGAATATGCCCGAGTCGATCAGGTGAACGCCAAGGAGAATCTCGTCACCGTCGAGCGCGCCACCGGCGAGCAGGTCACGTACGACCCCAGAAGGTTCCACGGCGTCACTCTCTATCGAGAGGCCGCTCGGGCGCTAGCCACAGGTGATCGTGTGCAATTCACCGCACCTGACCGGGACCTCCACGTCGCGAACCGCGAACTCGCGATGATCGAGAAGATCGACGCTGATGGTCAGCTCAGCGTGCGGCTCGATTCAGGTCGCACCGTCGCCCTGAAGTCCGAGCAGCCGGTCCATCTTGACTACGGCTACGCCGTCACGAGCCACAGCAGCCAGGGCCAAACCGCTGACCGCGTCCTCGTCCACATCGACACCGAGCGCGGCGGCGACCGCCTCGTCAACCAGCGTTTGGCGTACGTCGCCGTGTCCCGCGGCCGGTACGACGCGCAGATTTACACGAACGACAGAGCGCAGCTCGCGCGCGCCATCAGCCGCGATGTCTCGCACAGCGCGGCGATCGAGCCCGGCCGTTCACCGGCGTCACGCGGACACAACGTGCCAGCCATTTCGCAGAAGCCAGCCGAACACATTGTCGCCCAAGGCATCGGGCACTGACATGGCGATGGCGACGGACACCGAACAGCCTGGACGTGGCCACCGCTCCGACAGATCCAGGATAGGGAAGTGCTCGGTCGGGTCAAGGCTTCGCTCACTCTGTTCGCCGCTGCGCGGCCTTGACCCGACCTCCGCGCTTCCCTGGTCTGGCATTTGTCGGCGGTGGTGGGCCTGGATCCAAGGGCGCGCACGATAGCGGATCCAGTCAGCGATCAGGCCTAATGTCAGCCTCAAACTGGAGGAGGCAAGTACGCATGATCCCCAACGACGTTGCTCGACCGCTCAGGGTTGACCGACGGGCCACTCGCTTGTTCGACAAGTGGGCCGTCGAAAGGCTCACCTCTCTCGACATCACGACGATCTACAGAAAGATGAAAGAGGGCACTTTTCCGCAACCGGTCCGCGTCGGCCGGCGGCGGGTCGCATGGCGAGAGTCAGACATCACCGCCTGGCAGGACGGCCTGACAGTCGGAGTGAAGAGAGAGTAGTTGCCTCCAATCACACGACTGTTCCGCGAACTACTTCAATGCGTCCGGGAGCAGGAGGGGAACCTCTCCATGCGGCGCGGAGATCTTCTGCTCTGGAATTCGCTCGCGATGCTGACGGCCTGCGCCACATTGCCGGCCGCGTGCTGCAGAACCCCAGGCAAGGACGTACTGGCCTCCGCTTGGCGCGGCGCTACGATGATCTACCCCCTCCGTGAACTTGCTCTTGCGCATTGGCCTTGCCTACTGCCCATTGCCGGGCGTCTGGCTAAGGCCGCTAGGCCACGTCAACACGAAAGCCGATCCGGGCTCAACTGCGGGGGGAAGACCCGGCACTTGAGTCATAATCCCGACGTGCGCCAGCTTGTCGCAGCGTGCGTGTTGGTGTTGTTCGCCGCCCTAGCGACCGCCGACACATTCGCCTGTCCCGACGGCTGCCAGTCGGCATCATCAGGAACTGCTTCGGACCGCTGCAATTCCAGCGGGAAATGTATGTTCTGCACGGGTGCCATCCTGACGCACAGTCCCCAAGTGATCATCAAGCCCGTGACCGGGCCATTGCCGGCGCAAAACGAGCCACGGCAGGACCCACCCTCCGCACCCTCGGTCGCCCTCGACCACCCACCGCGTCTGAGCTAGCTCGGGGCGGTTTCCTGCCATCTTTCGGTGTGGCTCCGGTGCCGCGCCGGAGAGGCGTGCATTTATCTTGCCCATGCTCTGGAGGTTCCGGTGGTGCGTCAGCCACGTCTACACGCTCTGCTGTTAGGGTGCGTCACCACCGTCGTGGTCGGAACGACGGTGAGAGCGCAGACATTGCCGCCGCCATCGACGGCTCGGACGGACTGGACACTCGATGCCGTGCTGACGGCTGCGCTCGCCCAGAATCCGCTCGTGGCCGCCGCTCGCGCGCACGTGGCTGCGGCCGAAGGGAGCCGGCAAACAGCCGGGACCGTTCCCAATCCCATTGCCACCTACTGGATGGAGAACACCCGTTTTCCGGGCCAGGGACCGATTCCTCTGGAACCCGAAATCTCGTTCTACGGCACGCTCCCGCTCGAGCCGTTCCTGCAGCGATCCTCTCGGACTGCTCGCGCTAGCGGCGAACTTCGCGCGGCGCAGGCAGGCGTAACGACCGCGGAGCGGGACGTGGCATTGCAGGCGGCGCAGGCGTTCTATCGCGTCGCCCTCGCGCAAGCGTCTCTTGACGCGGTGCGGGAGAACCGAGCCGCCGTGCAACGGTTGGTCGACTACCTCCGTACGCGCGTCGCCCAGGGCGCGAGTGCCGAGGGCGAGATGATCCGGGCTGAGGTCGAGCGCGATCGCGCGGAGACAGAGGTCACGTTGGCTGACGTCGAATTGCTCCGCGCTCAGGCCGCCCTTCGCTCGTGGCTCGGCGTTGTTGATGGCGCGCCGCTGGCGACGCTCCGTGTCATGGCTCCTGCCGCCGCGCAGCTCGGTTCGCCGTTGGCTCCATTCCCTGACTTGGTGACACACGCGTTGGCTGAGCGGCCGGAGCTCGTCGCCAGTCGCGGGAAAGTCGAGGCCACGACGGGCGCCATCGATGTCGAACGCTCGCTCGTGATCAGACAGCTCGGCGCGACGTTCGGCCTCAAGCGAACGGGCAGCACGAATGCGATGGTCGCCGGCGTCAGCATCACCCTTCCCGTGTTCGATCAGAATCATGGCGAGATCCAGCGGGCGACGGGCGAGCACCTGGCCGCAAAACAGGAGGTACAGTGGCTGGAACGCGCGATCTCGGCCGAAGTTGAGGCGGCGTATCAGGCGGCCGCGCGTCTCGTCACGCAGGTGGCCGCCCTGCAGCCGGCATTCCTGCGACGCGCCGAAGAATCGCAACAGATTGCCGTCGGAGCCTATCAAGAAGGGGCGGCGACGTTGCTGCAAGTGCTCGACGCTTCCCGCGCGCTGACCGACGCGCGATTGATTTATGCCCGAGCGCTGGTCGCGGCCAACGAGAGCCTCTATGAGCTCGGCGTCGCGGCCGGGTACGACGCCATGACGGCCGCGCGGCTTGGGCACAGCACGCCGGCGAACATCGTCCGAGAGGGAGGTTCCCGATGAGGGGGTTTCTCTTCCTCTTGGCGTTGACCGCGGGTGCCGGATGCGGCGGCGCGGCCCCGCCCGAGGAAACGAAGGCGGCGACGCCAGCCGGCACGCCCAGCGACGTGACGATGTCGGCTGATCAGATTGCGCATGGCGGCGTGCGCTGGTCGGCGGTGTCGCAGACATCAACTGCAGACTTCGTCGAACTACCTGGTCGTCTGGTCGTCGATGAGGATCACACCGCTCGACTCAGTCCGTCGGTACGAGGTCGCGTGACGGACGTGAAAGCCAACCTCGGTGACACCGTCTCGCGCCACCAGGTGCTCGTGATCCTCCAGAGTGAAGATGCCTCGGCCAGACGCGCTGATCTGGCCAAAGCGACGGCCGAGCTGACGGAACGACAGGCCGCCTTGAACTACGCTCGGGCCGCTCGCGAACGCGCGGAGCGGCTCCTCGCGCTGAAGGCCGGGTCGGCCCAGGATGTCGAACGCGCACGCATCGATGAAGCGACCGCGCAGGCCGGGTTGAGTCAGGCGGAGGCCGCCGTGGCGCACGTGCGAACGGCGTTGTCTGTTCTGGAAGTCGACGCGGCCACCGGCCTGGTGGAGCTCGCCTCACCGATCGGTGGCGTGATCGTGGCTCGCGACGCCGTCGTCGGCTCGGTCGTCGAGGTTGGCGCCTCGACGCTCGTGGTCACCGATCCGTCGTTCCTCTGGCTGGAGTTCGGGGCGCCCGACGCCGTGGCCGCCCGCCTGCGGCCAGGTCAGCGCATCGAGTTTCGCGCATCTGAGCTGGGAGGCATGCTTGACGCCCGCATTCTGCGCGTGAGCGGAGTGCTCGATCCCGCGACCCGCCTGATCACGGTCCGCGCCGCGGTCGCCAACCCCTCAAGAAAGCTGCGGCCCGAGATGTTTGTCACGGTCCGTGCCGAGAAGGCCGCACCCGCGCCGGCGATCACCGTGCCGCACGATGCCGTGCAACTGCTCGACGAGCGCTCTGTGGTGTTCGTCGTGCAGCCTGACAGCCAGAGCGGCGCGAAATTCACTCGCCGTGACGTCGAGACCGGTACGACCTCAGAGGGCCGCACGCATATCGTCACCGGTCTCAAGGCAGGCGACGTCGTCGTCACCGACGGCGCGTTCGCCGTCAAGTCCATGTTCTCGCGGGCGAAGATGCCCGCGGGCGGATAGGCTCGGGGCGCACTCATGATCGAACGGGTGATCGTCGCGGCCCTTCGGTTCCGCGCGCTCGTCATTGCCGGCACGGTCGCGCTCGTCGCCGCTGGCGGGTGGGCCTTGGTGAATCTCAGGGTCGATGCTTTTCCCGACTTGACGCCGAACCAAGTCGATGTGTTGACGGCGGCGCCAGGTCTCTCGCCGCATGAGGTGGAGAACCTCGTCACCTATCCCGTCGAGGCCGCGATGATGGGCCTGCCGCGCACAACGAAGGTTCGCTCCATTTCGAAGGCGGGGCTCTCGGTTGTCACCGTGTCGTTCGAGGACGACGTGGATCTCTACTTTGCACGAGCACAGGTGCAGCAACGCATGCAGGACGCCACTGGGAGTTTGCCGGACGGCGTGCATCCCACGCTGGGGCCCGCCGCCACACCGATGGGCGAGGTATTCCAGTATCTGGTCGAGTCGGATTCGGCGTCGCTCATCGAGCTCAAGAACGTGCAGGAGTACACGATCAAACCGCTGCTCCGCACGATCCCCGGCGTGGCGGACATCAGCGCCTGGGGCGGCATGGTCCAGCAATTCCAGGCCGAGGTCGATCCCCACCGCCTGGCAAGCTACGGGCTCACGCTGGACGACGTGGAGCGGGCGCTCGGCAACAACAACGGCAACTTCGGCGCGGGCTACATCGAGACGCGAGGGGAGCGCCTCACGGTGCGCGGCCTCGGGCGAGTGGCGGGTACAACCGACATCGAGAATGTCGTCGTGGCGACCCGTGCGGGAGGGACGCCGATCTTCGTGCGCGATCTCGCGCACGTGGCGATTGGCCCGATGCCCCGCGAAGGCGCGGTGTCGCGTGACGGCCGCGGCGAGGCGCTCTCCGGCAAAGTGATCATGCTCAAGGGCGCCAATGGCCGCGAGGTCGTGCGCCAGGTCGAAGCGCGCCTGGCGGTGGCGAGGGGATTGCTTCCGGCCGGCGTCACCATTCGACCGTTCTACAGCCAGGGTGACGTCGTCGACCACACCACGCGGACCGTCTTCCGCAACCTCGCCGAGGGCGGCCTTCTTGTCGTGCTGATTCTCTTTCTGTTTCTGCGCAACATCCGGGCATCACTGATCACCGCGTCGGTCATTCCGTTGTCGCTGCTGGTCGCGTTCGTCGCGATGCGAGAGTTCGGCGTGTCCGCCAACCTGATGAGCCTTGGCGCCCTCGATTTCGGCCTGCTCGTTGATGCGTCCGTGGTGATGGTCGAGAACTTCGTTCGCCGGCTCGAAGCTGCCGGCAGCGGGACGCACGATCGCCTGGCGCTGTTTGGCGCGGCCGCGACAGAGGTCGGGCGGCCGATCGTGTTCGGCGTCTGCATCATCGTCGCGGTCTACGTGCCGATCTTTTCACTCGAAGGCCTGGAAGGGCGCATGTTCACGCCGATGGCCTTCACGGTCTGCGTCGCCGTCCTCGGCTCACTCCTGCTGGCCCTGACGTACGTGCCGATGCTGTCGTCGCTCGTGCTCGTGCACGTGACGGAGAGGCCGGCACGATGGTTCGAGGCCCTCAGACAAGTCTACGGCCGGCACTTGGACTGGGCCTTGAGGCACCGTGTGATGGTGATGACGGGAGCGGTCCTCACGCTCGGCGTGGCCCTCGCGTCGGTGCCGTATCTTGGCACGGAGTTCATGCCTCGCCTGGATGAAGGCTCGCTGCTGATCGAGACGCGGCGATTGGCCAGCACGTCGCTGCCTCAGGGCATGGCGATCGCCAAGGACGTGGAGCACACGTTGCTTCAATTTCCAGAAATCGAGAGCGTCGTCACCAATATGGGCCGGCCTGAGCTGGCGACCGAGACGATGGGCCTCTATGCGGGCGACGTCTATGTGAACTTTCGGCCGGGCCGCGAACCCAAGGCTGATGCGATGGACGGATTCATCGGGAAGATGGATGGCGTGCTCAAGGAGATTCCCGGGCTCGACTACAACTTCTCGGCGCCGATGGCGATGCGGCTCGATGAGGCTATTTCTGGCGTCCGTACGGAGCTCGGCGTCAAGGTGTTCGGCGACGATCTGACCGTCCTCGAGCGGAAGGCGGCGGAGATTCGCGACGTGATCGCCAAGATTCTCGGCGCCGCCGACGTGTCGGTGGATGTCAGCGCCGGCGCAGTGCAACTCGAGCTCAACCTCAACCGGCCGGTCCTTGCGCGGTACGGGCTGAACGTTGCGGATGTCCGGCGCGCAGTCGAGACCGGCGTTGGCGGCAAGACCGCCACCGAAGTGATCGATGGACGCAAGCGGTTCCCTGTCGTCGTGCGACTGGCCGAGCCGTACCGCAGCACGCCCGAGGCCATCGGCCAGCTGCTGCTGACGGCGCCCTCGGGAGCGAACGTCCGGCTCTCAGAGGTCGCGACGGTCACGGTCGTTGCAGGACCGGAGCTAATCGGACACGAGAACGGCGAACGCATGGTCATCGTGCAAAGCAACGTCAGAGGACGTGACCTCGGCGGCTTCGCGGCCGAAGTCCAGCGTGAAGTCGGCCGCCGCGTTTCCCTGCCCGAAGGCTACTTCCTCACGTACGGCGGGCAATTCGAGAATCAGCAGCGGGCGATGCGGCGCCTGTCGCTGATCGTGCCGGCGGTCCTCCTGGTCATCATGGGCCTGCTGTACGCGAGCTTCGGCAACCTTCGGCAGGCCGTCCTGGTCATGCTGAATGTGCCCTTCGCGTTGGTCGGAGGCATCGCGGCGCTCTGGATTCGCGGCCTGAATCTCAATCTCAGTGCGTCGATTGGGTTCATCGCGCTTTTCGGGGTCGCGGTGCTGAATGGCGTGGTCCTACTGGCGTACATCAATCAGCTTCGGGAGGCTGGCGGGTCGCTGGTGGAGGCGGTGCGGGCCGGCGCGGACGTCCGACTGCGGCCGGTGCTCATGACGGCGCTCGTCGCGAGCTTCGGGTTCATCCCGATGGCGGTCTCCACGAGCCAGGGCTCAGAGGTGCAACGGCCACTTGCGACGGTCGTCATCGGAGGGCTCGTGACATCGACGATGTTGACGCTGGTCGTGCTGCCGGTGCTCTATGCGTGGGTCGAAGGGAGATGGCCGCGTCGGCGTATTGTCTCCGTATAACTCTTCGGTCCCAGACCCGGCCGGAGAACCGCACTCTCACTGGCACGCACACGCGCGGCTCGTGCACTCACATCCGGACTATCCCGACATTCACCATCGTCACGGACATTAGGCGTTCAAGGGTCCTGGGGTCCGGGCTCGAGTGCGCCCGGCTATCTCGAATCTCGCCAACGGATCACTCAGGCGCGGGTGTAGAGATCGATGCGCCATGCGAATGTGCCCTGACGGCTGGTGAGCCTCCAGCCCTCGGCTCGCAACGCCGCTTCCATCGCCGCTGGCGGATGAACGAACGCGCGGAACGCGTCGCCTTTCAGCCGGCGGCGAAGGTTATCCAGAGCGATGACCAATCGCACGTCTGGCCGCGCTGGCGGATAGACCAGGCCCAACAACGCGCGTCCACGGCTCATGGCCGCGGCCAGCAGTGGCGACCAGGAGGGATAACAGCAGACGACGCGGTCGAGCACGACGATATCCGCGGCGGGGATGCCTCCGACGGTCTCGACGAAATCGCCAGGGACAAGCTCAACGCGATCCAGCACACCAGCACGAGCGGCCTCCGCGCTGGCAGCCGCCAGGTACGCCGGCGACGCGTCAGCGAGAACGGCGCCCGAGGCTCCAGCTTTGAGGAGCTCGAAACTCATGCCTCCCACGCCTGATCCCACATCGAGGACGGTCCGGCCCGCCACGCCCGCGCGCCGCAGCGCCTCCAGCAGCAACTTGGCCCGCTTGTCCAGGCCCTTCTCGCGGTAGCGCGCAACGTCTTTGGTGGCGATCGTCGCGTCAAAGTGACGCGACGTCGCCTGACAGCAGGAACTACCCATCCTGGCGCGCCCCCACCACTTCTAGGTACGCCGACGCTACGCGCGTGGTCCCGTCGGTGGCCTGACTGTGCTCCGGACCAGAACCGTTCGAGATCGCCGTACAACTCGGCCTGTTTGTCCGCATCGGCAGTGAGCGCCTCGAACGCGCGATTTGTCGGAGTGCCATCGAGCTCATCTGTTCTCTCCCTCCGCAAATCAGCGCGGCTTCGCCGCGTAGACGTTAACGCCAATGACCCCATACTTCCGAGCGGTCCGTTCTTTCGACGTGCCGCGGAAGCAATCGAAACGCTCCCGAATCGCCACCTCGTGAAATCCAATCTGGTGCAGCACCACGACAAGCTCTGCCTCCGGCAGAGCACCGGCGATTCAACCCGTCCACAAATCCACGTTCGTCCGGACCGACTCGGGCAACTCGCCGGCGACGACGATGTCGCCGTAGAGAAAGAGGCCGCCGGGCTTCAGAATCCGCAGGACCTCGCTGAACGCTTGCGTCTTGTCGGACGTGAGATTGAGCACGCCGTTCGAGAGCACCACATTGACGCTGTCTGATGCTACAGGCAGGTGCATGGCGTCTCCGAGGCGCACCTCGACCTGCCGCAGACCCATCGACTGAGCGCCGGCACGCGCGCGCGCCGCCATGGCCTCTGTCATGTCCACGCCAATCGCCGTGCCGGCAGGTCCGACCGCCTTAGCGGCGAGCAGCAAATCCATGCCCGCGCCGCAGCCGATGTCCACCACCGTTGCGCCCTCGGCAATCGCGGCGATGCGGTGCGGATTGGCGACGCCGGCAAATGACGCCGTCGATTCAGCCGGAAGCTGCGCCAGCGCCGCGGCGTCGTAGCCAAGCCACTCGGCGGCGTACGCTGGCCCTCGGTGGAAGTGAAACGTCCCGGAGGGCTCGCTTGCGACGCGGGCGTAAATCGCCTGAATCTCGTCGCGGAGCTTTCGGGTATCGAGATCAATCGGACAGACAACGGCCATGACCACTCCTTTGCTGCTGATTAGTCATTTGCGCGCGACGATCATCCAAAAGCCCCCGGGATCCCCGGCGACGAACCGCACGAACTTGTCGTCCCGCTCCTTGATCGTGAAGCCTGCGAGGCGCAGTTCCTTCTCGGCGATGTCGGCGGCGAGGTCGTGCTTCGCGACCTGTTGGTCGCGCGGCAGGCTGCTCGTCGAGTCGTGAAACGGCTCCACCAGCACGAACCGCCCACCGGGTTTGAGAGCCTTGAGGATGTGTTCCAGCATCTGTTCGTGTTTCTCGAATTCGTGGTACGCGTTGTGGACCAACACTGCGTCGAACGCGGAGTCTGCAAGGCGGGGATCGTCCACCGCTCCGAGCACGACGTCGACGTTCGTCAAGCGATCGGCTGCGACGCGGTCGCGGATCTTCTGCACGGCTGACTCGCTGATGTCCTCGCCCACCACGCGGCCGCCTGGCAACACGGCGCGCGCGATACGGACCGCATAGAATCCGTCGCCGGCGCCGACATCGGCAATCGACGAACCGGGCTGGGCGTCCAGCGCCTTCAAGATGTCAGGGACCCGTGCCCAGCTCTCGGTCTCGGCATCCGTCTGTGCGGCGATCCGAGCGAGCGACAACGTCACCGTGAACAGAACAATCAGCAGACAGATCCACCATCGCCGAGTCTGATGAGCCATGATCAAATCTCCCGGCGCACGGGCGCCGCGGTGCCGAGCCTAAGCGTTTCACGCAAGCGGATGGCGACGACGACGCCTGAGATCCCCGTGAGAGCGGCGACCAGCCATATCGCTCCCGCGAATCCAAACGCGTCCGCAGCAAACCCGGCGACGAGCGCGCCAAGGACGTACCCGAGATCCCGCCAGAGCCGGTACGCCCCGACTGCGGAGCTGCGCCACGACGGTGCGGCGACGTCGCCAATCGTCGCGAGCAGCGTTGGATAGACCATGGCTGTCCCCAGTCCGAGGAGCACTCCACCACCGCCGAATGCGACGAAGTTCGCGGCTGTGGCAATCACGACCAACCCCGCGGCCTGGATCCACATGCCGAGCGCGATCAGCCACTTCCGGCCGATGCGATCGGAAAGTGCTCCCGTCCCGAGTTGCGCCAGGCCCCACGTGGCGGGGTAGATCGCCGCGAGCGTCCCAATCTGCTCGAGCGTCATGTCTGCGGCAGCGAAGACGAGTGGAAACAGTCCCCACGCCATGCCGTCGTTGAGGTTGTTGACGAGGCCGGCTTGGCTCACGGTAGACAGGTTGCGGTCACCCACGCTGGTGCGCCAGAAGACCTCCCGCGGCGTCGGTGCCAGGATCGTCGCTCCCTCGAGCCTGGACTCCAACGCCACGTGTGAGGTGGTTTCACGAACCAGGAACCATGACAGCGCAAGTCCGATGACAACAAACGCGACGCCCAGATAGAAGGGCTGGGGTCGCAAGCCGTACCGAGCGGCGATCCACCCTGTGGCCACTGCGGCTCCAGCGAGCGCCACGTAGCCTGCGAACTCGTTGATGCCCATCGCCAGGCCGCGGTGCTCACTGCCGACGAGATCGATCTTCATGATGACGGTGGTAGACCACGTTAATCCTTGGCTGATGCCGAGGAGGCCGTTGCCAATCAGGATCCATGTCCAAGTCGGCGCCCACATCAGGATGAAAGGCACGGGCGTCGCGATGAGCCATCCCGCGACGAGGATCTGCTTGCGACCGAACCGATCCGCGAGACGTCCAGCGGCATAGTTCGTGAGCGCCTTGCTCAAGCCAAACACGACGATGAAAGAGAGGATGCCGGCTCGTACGGCCAGACCAAAGTCGCGCACGGCGATCAACGGCAAAATGCTGCGTTCGGTGCCGACCATCGCGCCGACGAACGCATTGACGACGACCAGCAGCGCAAACTGGGCGGCGTTCTCCCGCAGTCCAAGACGAATCGAGCCCGGATGGGGGAGCACATGGATCGTCATGGCGCGGAGTGTCGGGAGCCGGGGTTGATCGCTCCTGGTGTCGTCGCTTCTACGGGAAATCCCGCGGCTTTCCATTCCGGAAATCCCTCTGTCAGCCGGCGCGCTCGTCGTCCGCTCGCCTCCAGGATCTCGACCGCGCGGTCGGCATAGACGCAATACGGGCCGCGGCAATACGCCACGTATTCCCTGCGCTTGGGCAGCCGCCGCAGCCGTTCCTGCAATTCATCGACCGGAACCGAAAGCGCTCCTGGAATGTGTCCCGCGCGGTACTCGTGCGCCGGGCGCGTGTCGAGCACGATGACGTCGTCACGTCGCAGTCGCTCGAGCAATTCCGGCAAGCTGACCGGTGTTCCGTGTGCACGCTGCTTGAATTCCTGCCGGACCAGGCGCTCGAGGTCAGCCAGCCGGCGCTCCGCGACGGTGCGGAGCGTGCCACTGAGTCGCACGACGCTGTCGTCGGCGAGGCGGTAGTGAATGAAGAGCCCCTCGCGACGCGTGTCCACGAGGCCGGCTGCCCGCAATGTCTGCAGGTGTTGCGACGTGTTGGCCATCGACAACTGGAGCTCGTCGGCCAACGACTCCACCGTCCGCTCGCTTTGTGCCAGGAGCTCAAGGAGTTCGAGCCGATGCGGGCTCGCCAGGGCCTTGCCGATTCGGGCGTACTGGCCATAGAGGTGGTCCTTGAAGCGGCGGTGGAGGTCAGTGGCCATGCGAAAGTAATCAATATAGTACTTGAATATCCGCCGTCAACCCCCTCCGACGGACGCCTCGCCGGTCACGCCTTGCGGTCGCCGTCGGATGCCTAGGAAGCGAGCCCGAGGAGGCTATTCTTCTGGCCGCGCGCGAACCACAGCCGACATGACCGTCAGCGCGCAATCGACTGTCGAGCATTTCCGGAGCGTTTGGACAAAGTGTTCCCCCGGGGACGGAGACTGAGTTGTCATCCCAGCGGTCTGGAACCCCGGTGGAACCCCGGAAGGTGAGAAATGGTCGGGGCGGCGAGATTCGAACTCGCGACCCCCTGCGCCCGAGGCAGGGGACACCGCCTTATCGTGGGCAACAAAGAACAATCGCCCAACGGTGATTGCATTGCTGCGAGGACGTCAATGATTGCGCTGGTCGCCAATGCAGACTGGCCATCTTGATTTCATGAACGACTGGTATCCGAGAAGTGTACGAACTGGTCCGCCCCAAGATCATGAGCTTTGTCCGGGACGGCCTATCGCGGTTGATTGATTGGAAGGCACTTCAAGACTGGGCCCCCGACTGACAGCGAATCCCGAAGTGAACGGACACGCTGCGGGAGTGGCGAATTCGATTGGTCCTGGCGACTCCGAGTGACCGAGTTCACTCCACTCTTAGCGCCTGAACCGGATCGACGCGGCTCGCGCGCAGCGACGGAATCAGTGTCCCGATCGCAGCCGTGGCCACGATCGCCGCCACGGCCGCGGCCCACACCCGCGGATCGTAGGGTGTGATCTCATACAGATAGACCTTCACGAAACGCACGGCCCACGCCGACACCAGAGTGCCAGCGGTAACGCCCAGGACGACGGCACCCAGTTGCTCGCGGAGCAGCAGGCCGGCGAGGTCGTCTCGCGTGGCTCCAAGCGCAAGCCGAATGCCCATCTCCTTCGTGCGCCGCGCCGTCGCCATCGCGATGAGGCCGAGAATGCCGACGCCGACGATGATGAGCGAACACAGCGCGAACGACCCGAATAGCCACGACTGAAAACGCCGGGGTCGTACGGAGTCCGCAAACAGTTCGTCGAGTGTCCCGGCGTGGGTCGTTCGCACGAAGGGGTCGACGGCGGCGATCGCCTGTGTTGCCTCGGCGGTGATCTGACCGGTGCCCTTCCGGGTGCGAATGAACACCGTCGGGTTCGGAGAGCGCGAGGTCAGCGCATAGGGTCCATAGATCGTCGCGACGTCGGCGTCCCACTGATTCCACCGCACGTCCCTCACGACACCGACCACGGTGAACGGCGCCGGATCATGACTCGAATCGCGAAAGTAACTCAGTGTCTGCCCAAGTGGCGACGCGCCCGGCCAGTACTCGAGCGCCACCGCCTCACTGACGACGATGACGGGCGCATTCCCGTCCGACTCAGCGTCTGTCGGGAAGCGGCCCATGACGAGCCGCGGCTGCAGTACACGATAAAAGTCTGAGGTGACTGCCTCGGCGACGACCTGAAGCCTTGAGGTCTTAGCGGCTGGCGGCGGGAGCCACCATGGCACACCTCCGCCGCCATCCAGCACCTGGCCCTCGGTAAGTGCCACACCATCGACGCCCGGCAGGCGTCGCACGGCTTCGATGAGCGCGTTGATGCGAGTCGCGCCGTCCCCAACTTTCCAACCGCTCGTTCCCTGCAGCCACTCACGGAGCACGACGACGCCGTCAGTCCGAATGGCTGGCGTGTTCGCATACACGGCCATGATCGACGTGACCAGCAGCGCGCCGCCCATCGTCAGCACCAGCGCGCCGGCGACTTGCGCCGTGATGACGACCGTGCGGCCTATGGAACGTGTACGCGTGGCGCCACGGCTGCCGTCGGCGAGCGGAGTCGCACCCGCGCGGAGCGCGCGACGAATCGGCCAGATCGTCGTCAGCATCGCGAGCAGGCACGCGCTCAGGACGATGAACCCGGCGACGCGTGCGTCGATAGTGGGCACCGCTTGTGGCTTGAGCAGCACCAGGTCCTCCGGCAGAAGGCGTACGCCGACGTGAAGGAGGGGCAGGGCGAGCGACAGTCCGATCGCCGCACCTGCGGCGATCGGCACCAGGGCTTCCAGAAACACCAGTTGTGCGATTCGAACACCGGTTGCGCCGAGGGCGCGGCGAAGGCCCAGCTCACGCGCGCGATCGAGACCACGTGCCGCCATGAGCCCCGAGACGTTGAGCGCGCCAATCGCGAGCAGGACCACCGCGGCTAGGAAGATCGCGCCGAAGAGCGGCCGTTCAGCACTGACCAGTTCACTCGCGAGGGGCAGCACCTCTGCATGATCGAACGGGCCCTGCATGCGCCACCCGCGATCCGAGAAGCCCGGCGGCCTCGGTGTCGTAGGACGCGCCGCAGCCGTCGCGGCCATGCCCACCTCGACCCGTGCGCGGAGCGTGGCGATCGACATACCCTCCGGCAGTCTCGCGATCGTGACGCCGATGGGGCGGCGAGCTGGATCGCGAACCATCTCCGGCGACGGTACGAACGGGCCGATAAAGCTGACGGGCGTGCGCGCGGACGGGAAGACGAATCCGCGCGGCATGACGCCGGCCACGCGAAATCCCCGACCGCTCGTCGCGTCGTCGATGTGCGTCTGGCCGATCACATCACTCGCGCCGCGAAAACGGCCTTGCCACAACTCGTAGCTGATGACGACGGGGAGAACGAGGTCTTCCTGGTCGAAGTCAGAGGCGACTAGCCCTCCAACGAGCGGGTGCACGCCGACGGTGTCGAAAAAACTCGGCTGCACCAAAGCGACGCCGAACAGGCTCTCATTGACGCCTTCACCCACACCCAGTCGCCCGACTCGGAAGCCCGTGATAGCCGCATCCGGCGCCGCCGCCTGCCAGTCGGCGACGTCTCTCACGCTCACGCCTGTGCCGGGGGTCAGTTTGGCCAGCGAAATCAACGGCGTTGTCGGACCCGGAAGATTGTTGAAGCCAGGCTCGATGATGACCAGTCGATCCGCTCCAGGGTACGGCAGAGGCTTGAACAGCACGCCATCCACGACCGCGAAGACCGTCGTAGCGAGAGCCATGCCGAGCGCCATCACGCCGACAACCGTCGCCGAATACCATGGCGCGCGCCAAAGGGACCGAACGGCGTAGCGGAGGGCGGTCAGCATGCGCCAAATATACGCCTGCGATCCCAAAGGACGGTGTCAAGCGAAAAGGCTGCGTTCAAGCGTCGCTTGAACGCGTTTCTCGAGGTTCAGGAGCAGACTTAGCAAGGGCTCTAGCGAATCTCAAACCCGACGGACTTCGAAGAACTGGACTTGCTCCTCTTCGTTCTCGCCGTCGACGCTAACGTTCGAACGCCGACACATTTCTCGACATCCTGAGCCAAACGGGGAAGGCGAACCAGCGGGGGCGGTGGAGCGACTCGAATTCCCACCGTTGGAGGCGGCGGGTTTCCGCCCGTGAAGCGGGCCGGATCGGGGCACTGTCCCGCCGCCTCCAATATCTCTCCACGAGCCTGGTGGATTCGAAGGGATCCGAGAGGACGCGTGTCGACTTCACGATTCGCGATAACTCCTGAAGCACCAACAGTTGTGACCACAACTTGCGCCCCGTCAGTTAGTTACCGAGACACCATTTTTTGGGTTCGACTCCCGCCGCCTCCACCACTCAACGCCTTCTACCGATTCGACTAATCAGAGTCGGTAAATCCCGTTGCCAACATGTTGCCAAACTCGAGGCCATTTCTCGATGCATCGAGGAGCCGCATCGCGCCTTCGAGCGCCGCCGGACTGAGGTGCATGTAGCGCCGTTCTGATCAGCAGCGCGCAGGCTCCCAGCACGCCTTAAGACAAGTTGTCTTCTAGTGCCGAGGGAAACCCCGAATGAAGAAGACGGCGGTCGATCTGGCTACAGCGCGCGGATGACGGACGCTGCGTCGACGCGCAGCGTCCGAACCGCGGCCTCCCAGATTCCCGGGCCGATTCAGTTGGGTCTGACGCTCGGCACTTCACGTCAGGACCGTGAGATCTCCCAACCGCCTGTTCCGGCCTTGTGCTTCATCTTCTCCTTTGGTCTCTTGCACTATTTCACTTCGACCAGGGCGGTACGACGCCGTTTGATCGCGCATAAGCAATCGACTGCCCGAGGTGCTCGTGCTGGTCCCCAAAAAGGAATCGGATGGCGCTCTCTTTCGTCATGTCCATCCCAAACAGCTTGACTGGAGCCTTCAGATCGCTATCTGAGAGTCCCTCGATGATTTTTTTCAAGTTCGTGTAGGACGTCTTCAACGCCGCTTGCATCTTCTCCGAATCGGTGATCGGCGCGCCGCCCCGGCCGCCACCCTCACCCGTCAGTGTTCCGGCGAGCACGCCGTTTTCCGTCACGATGAGGTTGAATACATCGCCAACCGAACGCACCCCCTCACCAGGTTTCCAGTCATACTTGCCTGCCATGACGCGCGCCAGCCCGCTAAATTTGTCGGAAAGGGTCCCGGCTTCTTTGGCAAGAGCGGCCTGCGGAGTTTGCGACGCTAGTTGGGCATGCGATGGAGCAACACTCACCGCTGCGACGATCGCGAGCGTGGACGCCACACTTCCAATTCGAATTGTTCTCATATCGAAATCCTCTCGTGGTTTTGTCTCATTCGTCCTGAAGCAACGCCAGGTGCGGACACCTCGCGGTTCATTTCCGCTTCCGCAGCGCCAAAGGTCATTCGGAGTGGAGTGTAGTGATCGGATCGAGGCCGAGGCGCATGGCGCGCAGCGCAGGGACGTAACTGGCTGCAACGGCGATGGCGGTGAGCACGGCGGTTACGCCGGCGAAGGTCGAGAGATCGTAGGGCGAGACACCGTAAAGGAGGCTGGCCATGAGATGAGAAACAATAAGCGCACCAACCAGGCCTACGCCGGCGCCGGCAGCGGCCAGAGTGAGGCCCTGGCGTAAGACCATCCTGAAGATATTGCGCCTTTGCGCGCCCAGCGCGAGGCGAATGGCGATCTCGCGCGATTGCTCATTGACCAGGAAGGAGATCGTTCCATAGACTCCCAGGCTCGCGAGGAGCAGAGCTGTGCCAGCAAACAGCGCCACCATTTCCATGGAGAACCGCCGAACAGAAAGCGAAGAGGAGAGAATGTCGTCCAAGGTCTCCGCGCGGAAAACGGGAAGCTCCGGATCCACGGCCTGGATTTGTGTGCGCACCTGCGCGGAGATGGCGACAGGATCGACCTGTCCACGCACGTAGAACGCAAGAAACTTGAAGGGGCGCTGGTAGATGTCGAGGTACATCTGCGGAATGCCGGCGTCCGCGAGCGATTCTGTGCGTGCATCCGCAATGACGCCGACGATAGTGGTCCAGTCCGGCCTGGCACGGCCCAAACGGCCCAACAAACGGACTCGCTTGCCGACCGGATCCTGGTTGGGCCAGTAGGTGCTGGCCGCAGCCTGGTTGATGACTGCGATCAAGGGCGTAGCTTCAAGGTCCTGGTCGACGAAGAGGCGTCCACGCAAGAGAGTCATGCCCAGCAGGTGGAAGTATTCGGGCGAGACGATCAACGTATCGATCAGCGGAGGCTGGCTGCTTTGCACTTCCTGGCCTTCGCGAACCAATGGAATCATTCTGCGATCGCTCTGGCCATGGCCAAGGGGAATGGCCGCCCGATCACTGACGGCGGTTTCTTCCACGCCCGGAAGCGCCCGGCTGCGGCGCAGAACTTCGCGCAGCATCACGCCTTCCTGCGTGGCGGTACGGTAAATGTCGGTTTTGGGATCGTTAGGATTCGGCAGCGAGGTCTGGATTGCCACGACTCGAGTGGGATTGAAGCCGAGTTGCACCTTGAACAAGTCCCAGAAGCTGCGCAGCAGAAGGCCGGCGGCGACCATCAGCACCAGGGAAAGCGCTAATTCACCAATCACCAGAACATGGCCCAAGCGCGAGCGCCGCCGGGAACCGTTGGAGCCACGACCTTCCTGCCGGAGCGTCGCCGTCAAATTAAGGCGGCTTGTGAGCCACGCGGGAGCAAGCCCGAAGATGGTTCCGGCGGCGACAGAGACGACGATGGCAAACGCCAGCACGCCCCAGCTGATGGATATGTCATTGAGACGCGGCAGGCTTTCGGGAACAAATTGCAGCAGGAATTTCCGGGCGCAGAAGAGAACCGCGAAACCGGTGATGCCGCCAAGCACGAAGAGTAACAAGCTCTCGGTGAGGAGCTGACGAATTAGGCGCATTCTTGCGGCTCCCAATGCCTGGCGAACCGCCATCTCGCGTCCTCGCGCACTGGCGCGAGCAAGCAGCAGATTGGCGACGTTGACACAGCTGATCAGCAGGACCAGGCCCACCGCGCCGAACAGCAGAATGAGCGATTGGCGAACGTTGCCGACAAGAGTCTCGGCCAGGGGAGTGAGGTGGATAGTCCACGCCCCTTGCGACGGATAATCCGCCGGATATTGCTTCTTCGACGATGCAACCAGGGCATCGAGGCGCTCCTGCGCGGCCGCAGGCGAGAGACCAGGCTGAAGGCGCGCGATGGTTTCGAAGGGTAAACGCGTGCCGCGCATCGGCGGCGGGGCGGGGGCGCCGAAAAATCCAGCCGCCGCCCACAATTCGGTACTGACCTCCTCGCTGGTTTGGCCCTGGTCGCGAAAGCTAGCGGGCATGACGCCGACAACATGCATGAGATCGTTGTCAATGCGCAGACTCTTGCCGAGAATATGCGGGTCGGCGCCAAATGCGCCCTTCCAGAGGCCATCGCTGATGACGACTTCATTGCTAAAGCCGGGTGTGGCGTCGTGCGGATCGAAGGTGCGGCCCAACTGCGCGTCGACACCGAGCACCGCGAAGTAGCTCGGTGAGACCGACCTTCCGGCGATGCGCGTCGGCTGGCCGCTGCCGGTAAGATTGTCGGAGCCGAAAAAGCAAAGGGACACATTTTGGAAGATTCCCGAGTTCTGAAGATCTCTCAACTCAGGGATGGAGATGCCGACGTCGTGCGCGCCCACGCCGGGAAGGTTGGCTTCAATTCGCACCAGTTCGCTGGGGTGGGGGTAGGGCAAAGGATGCAGCAGGGTTGCGTCGATGACGCTGTAGATGGCGGTGGTGGTTCCGACGCCGAGGGCCATGGTGGCGATGGCAATCAGAGAAAATCCGGGAGACCGGTGCAGCATTCGAAACGCGTAGCGGAGATCGACGAGAAAATTCTCAGCAAGCGGAAAACCCTGCTCGGCGTTGTGGTGCTCGCGAATCGCCTGGGCCGCGCCGACCTTCAGTGCTGCCTGCCGCCGCGCCTCGGCTGGTGGCAAACCGGCGCGCAGGTTCTCTTCAGTTTGCAGGGCAAGATGGTTAGCCATCTCTTCTTGGAGGCGTTGGTCGGCGCGCCTTCCGGCGGTGAAGTTTGAGAGGCGAATGAAGAAGCGGCGCAGGAATTTCATGGCAGGTTCTCCGCTTTCCCTTCAAAGAAGCGCGCGATGATGGCCGCGGTCTGATTCCAATCGCGAGTCTCGTCACCCGATATTCGATACCGCTCGACTTCCGCCAAGTTGGGCCAGATTATGCGGCCCGTTTCGAGGCGTCTATACAGATCTTGCTTCGCCACCGCTTATTGGGGGGGCAAATCAAAGAGACTGCCCAGCCGCTGTGGCTGTCCGGAACGCAGTGGCGTCGGCCCATTCAACTCGTCGTACACGCGGTGCAGTCACCAATCGACCAGTTGCACCTTGAAGGCGTCGGCGAGCGCGGGGTTGCCGCCGGTGATCTGTTGGATTGCCCCCGACAGGCTCGGGAGGATCACGTCTCTTGCCTGGTCGGCGTCGAGGCCCGTCGCCTTCATCGTCTTGCCCTCCGTGAGGAGCGTACGGATGACCTCCATGGTCGCCGGGAGCAGTGCCTTGTTGTGGAGCGGATCGCCGCGGCCTGGCACGATGGTGACAGCCTCGAGTTCGTAGCGACTCGCGATGTTGACTGACATGAAATCATGAGGTCACCCTACGACCCTCGCGCTGCACGCCGTCTGAACCGATAGATCGTCGCGGGAAGCGAGCCTAGGAAATCCTATCGCGCACGTCTATACAGAACTTGCGCGCCGAGAAGCTCCCCACGCTCATCGCGAGTGCGCGGGGCGGCGGTTCCAGCCTGCCGGTGCTACGATGCCGGAATGGTTCCGGCGCCGCAGTTTCACGACGAGGTGGTGTTCGAATCCGCACTGGTGCGGATCGGGGCCTTTCGATGTGACGCCGACCACGCCGCGTTCCGACTGTCGGCGCCCATTGTCAACCACTGCGTCTGGTTCTCTCGCACGCCCGTGGTGATTCAACCGCAGCACGAGCAGTCATTCGTCGCTAACGCCAACACAGCGACCTTCTACAATCGGGGAGAGGCGTTTGGTCGTCGGCGCGTCGCGGCACAAGGAGACGAGTCGGATTGGTTTGCCGTCGAGGAGTCGTTAGCGTGCCGAATCGTCGACGCGTGCTCACCCTCTGGCAGCGCGGGGCATACCGGACCGTTTCCCTGGTCCCACGTGTCGATTGACTCCGCGACCTACTTCCGCCAGCGGGCGTTGTTCGAAGCAGCGAGCTCGGCCTCGCTGGTCGATGCCCTCTCGATTGAGGAAGGCGTGATCGATGTCGTCGAGCGTGCGATGCGTCAGGCCTCGTGGGGCAACCGCGGACGCCAGGTTCCTCAGGTGTCGTCTCGACACCGTGCGCTGGCCCGAGATGTCGAACTGGTGTTGAGCGGGGAGTTGGCGCGACCCCTATCGTTGACCGACTTGGCAGGTCGAGTTGGCGCGTCCGTCTACCACTTGTGCCGGGTATTTCGGGCTGTAACAGGGTCGACGATGCATGAGTACCGGCGGCGCCTGAGACTCCGAGCCGCGCTCGAGGCCGTGACGGGTGGAAACGCAACCCTGACACAGATCGCGATCGGGCTGGGCTTTCCGAGTCACAGTCACTTCACGAATGCGTTCCGCGTGGAGTTCGGGGTGTTGCCATCAATCCTGCGGCATGCCTCCCGGTCCTCGCGGGGTCGGAGAGACGCTCCGGCTCGATCTCTCAGCGCCAGTTGACGCGAGCAACATCTGTGTAGGTTTGCGCTGCGGTCGCACCTTAGACTGACCGGAACCCTAACGGGTCCGGACGCCCTTCATGAGCTCCAGCTCCCTTCAAGAGACGGTTGCACAGCTGGCGCGTACGCCCGCGATGCTGTGCGCGTGGCTGGGCGACCTCCCAGCCGACGGGCCGGTACGCGCCACTGCTTCCGGACTAGGATGAATCGTACCGGGAATCGGAGGCGAATTGTGTGGCTGCTCGGGCCGCAGTCTACGGGTAGCGCGCCGCGCGATTTGCTGTACTTGTTTTGTACCTGCTGGGGAGCATTTGAGCGATTCTGGCGATTTGAGCAATTCGAGTTCCGCGGGAATCCTTCGGATTAGGCCAGTTTCTCAATTCCTGTCAAGTTCGACTCCCGCCGCCTCCACCACTCTCTCTTCGTTCGAGTGGTGTCGGCGGCGTGGTCAGGCGGGCGGCTCCGCCCTTCGGGCTCGCCCACCGGCACGACTCCCGCCGCCTCCAATATTGATCCGGGGACTTCGTCCCCGGACCCCTTATTCGCTCACTCGCGGGACTCGCCTCCAGTCATACAGCGCTTCGGCAAGTCCCGCTACGTTCGCGAGGCTCACTCGCTCGCGCTCGTTCGCTCTCGATCTTGATCCGCGGACTTCCGCCTTCGCCAAGGCTACGGCGGACCACCGAGGCCTACGGGCGAAGGTGGTTGTCCCCCGACCCCTTACTCGCCCCGACTTCGCGAAGCACCCCCAGGCCTCGCCGAAGCCGGCTTCGCCGGCGTAGGCGGGTCTCTCGCGGGACTCGCCTGCACCCCGTCCGCGTCTTGCACAGAACCATCAGTTACCCGCAAGGGGGTCCGGGCTGCCTGTCGAGGTCTAGGTCTATGACTTGGCGAAAGTTCCGGAAGGCGTCACCGCACGACGCCTCGTCGCATGCCTTGTAGGATGGTCCATGCGCGAAACGCACCCACGCCTCGCTTCCGACCTCGCACCCGATGAGCCGCTCTGGCGATACATGAACCTGCCAAAGTTCATCGCGCTGCTTCAGAAGGACGCGCTGTGGTTCAGCCGAAGCGATTTGCTCGGCGACCCGCTCCAAGGGACGGGCTACGGCGGCGGCGAGTTTGGCTTGGCCATCCGATCGGATGTGGGGCGCCTCGACTCCGCTCTTCCCAAGAAGCTCACCGGCACCAACACGCCAGACGGAGGAGTTCCGGCAGCGCCAGACGCGCCGCCTGAGGCCGGCGCGCTGTTTAGAACAGGCAGAATTGCGTGTACCGGGTAGGGCCGTGGGTGAGGCAGTGATGAGAAGCGAAAAGAACGCTGAAGTCCCGAAACGAAAGAAGCGAATCGTGACACGCGCGTCCTGGCAGTGGCGCACTCGTTATCGGGTGTGGGACGCGAACCGGAAGGTCTTTCTCTATCCGGAGAACTGGGTCGAACCCGAACCCCGCAGCCGGGTCGCCGCCTTCGGCACGCTCGCGGCGGAACTCGACCGGAGCCTGTTCCACGTTGATCTGAGCCGCATCGTCGGCAAATACATCGGTGAGACCGAGAAGAACCTGGAGCAGGTGTTTCGCGCGGCAGAGCGAGCGGGCGCGGTGCTCCTCTTGGACGAAGCCGATGCGCTCCTTGGCAAGCGCACCGTGCTGAAGAAAAGCCACAATCGGTACGTGAACCAGGAGATCGCCTCTCTGCTGAAGCGCATTGAGAAGTACAAGGGATTGGCGGTGCTCGCGAGCACCGGCTGGCAGCCGCCGGACTGGACTTCGTAAAATCCGGCCAAGGCACTCAAACCGCTTAAGTTGCCGGAAAAGTCGTCGAAGGTCGTTAGCGACGAGGACCTCGAGAAAGTTCTCACCGCATATGACGAGTACCCTCAGCGGAACCGCTGGGCCACGACAACCGCGCGCGAAGGCTGACAACATGACCGGAGCGGTCCAGCTCGCTGTCGATCAACGTCGCCCAACGTCGCCGCTCCACTCTACCAAGCGCGAGAGTTGGCGTCGGCGCGGAGCTGTATGACAGTACCGACTCCGGCATACTGATATTTGTCGCCGAAGATCTGCTTGACCTCCGAGAACGTGTGCTCACCGCTGCAGTGGCCAGGTGCGATCCTCTCAACCTTGTAGGTATCGTGTAGAGCAGCCACGACCTTTTCGATCACAGAGTCCTGCGCCGCGACAAGGTGGAACCCGCCGGCGACGAAGCGAATACGAGGATTGATCGCGGCCGCCTCGGCGACAATCGCCTCGATGCCCGGGTGCGAGCAGCCGACGATCAACACGATGCCCTCAGGTGTGTTTATCGCCAATGACAGCTCCTTGAGTTCTTTGGTACCAGG
>Ga0163163_10000302_pt1 | contig 48452 bp, 36 predicted proteins | sample S65metaG_FD_119766 | JGI IMG/M metagenome (GOLD analysis project Ga0163163, IMG submission 119766) | Switchgrass rhizosphere microbial communities from Kellogg Biological Station, Michigan, USA - S6-5 metaG | ecosystem: Host-associated > Plants > Roots > Rhizosphere > Soil | place: USA... | reverse complement strand
TGCCATCAAGACGTAACAAGTCTCGTGCCATCTACCCGATCGCCTAAAACACGCGCAAAAACTCAGCTCAAAGAAAGTAACTGTAAACAGGTGGGGACAGATCCTGTCTACCGCTCGGTACACTCCGTCATTTATTGGCCGACTGGCTTGCCCGGTCAACGATCTTCAAGAGTGTTCGAACTGCGATCCCGGTGGGGCCTTTGGATCGATACGGCTTCGCGTCGTCACCCCAGGCTGTACCCGCGATATCTAAGTGAGCCCAGGCGACACCATCAGCGAATTCCTTCAAAAAGGCCGCCGCCGTGATCGTACCGGCTTTGCGTCCGCCAACGTTTTTGATATCGGCAATGTCTGACTTGATCTGTTTGGAGTATTCCTTGTCCAGCGGCAGCTGCCAGAACTTTTCACCGACCTCATGTCCGGCTGAGATAATTTCGTCGATAAGCTGCTGATCGGTTCCCAAGACCGCTGTATTTACATCGCCTAAAGCGATGGAGACGGCACCCGTCAATGTGGCCATGTCGATAATCTTCGTGGCGCCTAGCTTCTTTGCGTATGCTATTGCGTCTGCGAGTATCAGTCGTCCCTCTGCGTCTGTGTTGATGACCTCAATGGTCTTGCCCGTCATGGCTCGAACTACGTCTCCTGGCTTAGTCGCTTTTCCCGAGGGTAGATTTTCGGTGCATGGTGCAATACCCAGGACAGGAATTGAAGGCTTGAGCTGGGCGATTGCTCGCATCGCTCCCATCACTGTCGCCCCGCCTGTCATGTCGTATTTCATCAACTCCATGTTCTCTCCGGGTTTCAGCGAAATTCCGCCCGAATCAAAAGTCACACCCTTACCAACAAACGACAGCAGCTCCTTTTCACTATCATCGAAATTGGCGGGAACGTATTTCAGCACGATCAACTTTGCAGGCTGATCCGAACCGTGAGACACGCTCAACAAGGAACCCATACCTTCCTGTTCCATTCTGGCTTCATCAAGCACATCGATACTCAAGCCGAATTCATTTGCGATGTCTCGAGCGCGTTCTGCCATGTCGGTCGGTGTCATGTATGCACCTGGCTCATTCGCCAGGTCTCTTGTGAAGTTAATTGATTCGCCAATAATCCTTCCTGTTTCAACTCCACGCTTCAGCACTTCGACCTTCTCGCCTTCGATTACTACAACCACTTTCTCCACGGTTTTCTGTTCTTTATCAACGGTTCGATATTTGTCAGGATCGAATACTGATATGAAAGCGCCTTGCACTGCGGCGGCAGCTGCGGATTGAGTGTCCTTTGTGACTCTAGGCACAACAGCGATCGTCTTAGCGTTTTTTCCGCGCAGTGCTCGCACCGCAGTCCCTGCCATATTGGATACACTGGCAGTCTTGTAGTCTTTGAGTTCGCCAACACCAACCAACAAAAGACGGCGTGCTTTCAGTCTGTCGTTTCCTACTAGATGAAAATATGCAGTCTCACCTTCCTTGCCCGAAAACTCTTCAGCGTCGATGGTCGACTTGACCAACCCGTGCGATAGCTCATCGAGCTTCTTAAGAAAGCCCTCTCCCGGCTTTTCATCTTTGAAAACGGCAACTGCGATTGCTTGAACTTCAAGTTGTTCTAAAGGACCCTGGCTGGCTTCAACTTGCATGTGAGTGTCTTCTCCTGAGCTTTGGGATTAGCAGAATCTATTCACTGTTCCTAACGATTGCGTTCCTTCAACTGGGCTCTCGTCTCTCGCTCGACGGTTCGCTTCATCTCTGCTTCTCGCTTGTCGTAGAGCTTCTTGCCACGAGCGATTCCCACTTCGATCTTGATGCGGCCATTCTTCAAGTAAACCTGAGTCGGCACCAAGGTCATTCCTTGTCTTGCGGTCGCTTCATCGAGACGAGATATTTCGCGTTTGTGAAGCAGCAACTTTCGCGTTCGCATCGGTTCATGATTTTCGCGATTCCCGTGAGAATAAGGCGAAATGTGAGCATTAAACAACCACGCCTCTCCGTCGCGAATTGAAACGTACGCCTCTTTTAACTGAACCCGGCCGCCCATTGCGCTCTTCACTTCGGTGCCCGTAAGTGCAATCCCGGCTTCGTACTTATCAGAGATGTGATAGTTGTGAAACGCGGCGCGATTTGCGGCCAGAACTTTTTCTTCTTTCGCCATGCTTGGCAACTTATTTCGCTACTGACCAGCGCCCTTCAGTTTGAGATCCAACACATCATGCCTTGTGATGATCCCGATGATGCGTCCGTACTCTTCAACCAACACTGCAGGACTGGTCTGCAAACGCTTGGTTACTTCAGTTGAACTCGCATCGACATCGACCGTTGGAAAACTTGACTCCATTACCTCACTTACCGGAGTGTTCAGTAATTCTCTGTCTCGAACAACTTTTGCCAAAACTCGATTTTCGCGGAGAGCACCAACAGCGCGTCCTTCATCCAACACTGGTATCTGCGTCAATCCCAGCTCATCCATTTGCGCTAGCGCGTCACCGACTGTGTCTGTAGGAAGGACTGAAATCAGTGACTTCGGCGCTTGTGGCTTCTTCGTACCGCTGATGAGTCCAGCAGTGATCCGCTTCGGTTCGAGCAATCGTTTTTCTTTCAGCCACTCGTCAGAGTGGTGTTTAGTAAGGTAGTGCTCTCCAGTATCACAAACAATAAAAACCACAACTGCATCTTCATCGAGTTGCGAAGAAACACGCAACGCTGCGGCAAGATTTGTTCCGGTTGAGCCTCCGCAAAAGATCCCTTCCACTCGTCCGAGCATTCGCGACATGTCAAATGACTCGCGATCCGTGACGTTAACAACTTCGTCAACGTACTTGATGTGCACGTTTGGCGGCACAATCTCCTGCCCAATACCCTCGACGAGATAAGGCGTTGCCTCAACCAGCTTTCCCGTTTCCTTGTAGGTCTTAAAAATTGAGCCGTACGGATCAGCCCCAATGATTTTGATGGCGGGATTCTTCTCTTTTAAGTAGCGACCGGTCCCAGAGATGGTACCGCCGGTCCCAAGCCCGGCAACAAAGTGTGTGATCTTACCTTCGGTCTGTCGCCAGACTTCAGGACCAGTTGTTCGATAGTGCGCCTCTGGATTCGCGGGATTTGAATACTGATCCGGATAGAAAGAGTTTGGGGTCTCCGAGGCGATACGACGTGCGGTCGAAACGTAGTGATCAGGAGTTCCAGGCTTTGCGGAAACAGGTGTAATAACGACGTCGGCACCAAGCGCTTTCAGATATCGCGACTTCTCAACCGAAGCTTTATCAGTCATCACAAAGATGCATTTGTAACCTTTAACTGCCGCAGCTAATGCCAGACCGATCCCGGTATTACCTGAGGTTGCTTCGATCAGTGTTCCGCCTGGCTTCAGGAGGCCCTGACGCTCAGCCGCCTCGATCATCGCAATACCGATACGATCCTTGACCGAGTAACCGGGATTCAAGTTCTCCATCTTGGCAAAGATTTTTGCTTTTACGCCTCTGGCCAGACGATTCAGTTTGACCAGCGGCGTGTTCCCTATCAGCCCGAGAACATTCTCGTGGAATTCCATCACTATCTCCGATTTGTTTACTGAAAAGCGAAGACTATCTATAGCAGAAAGCAGTGCGCGCGGCTATTTGAGCCAGCCCTCATCGCAGAATTTCTTGCTGAGGATTTCACCCGCCACCATGTGTCCTTTCTCATTCCAATGTCCGGAACCTAGGTCCGAACCAAAGCCATGCAGCAGTACATGATTTTGTTCGGCAAAGCTCAACAGTTGCGGGGCCAGATTGAACACTTCAAAGCCTTCGCTGTCTCCCACTGCTTTCACTCTTTTGTCGGCATAGAAGAGGTCTCTTGCACCCACCCGCTGCATGAAGTCAGCTCGAGTCTTTGGATTCGGCACGACTTGAATTCCATTGCTCAGTGTCACCACAAGAAGCTTTGAGTGATGTGCCTGAACCTCTTCGTGAAATTGTTTAAGCAAATCTTCCGTCACGTGCCACGCATCGTTCCAGTCTTTATCTTTTGGCTCGACGTAAACATAGTTTTCAGCACCAAGCTCTTCCGCTCGTACTTGAGCTTGTGTCCCGGGCGTTTGCTTTGACGGCTCCTCATGAACTCGCCATGAAGCCAGTTTGAGCCGCAATGCTCGATGTGCCTCGAGGATTGCCTGGACAACGCGGAAGTGATCGCGCAGCCATCCACTGGCACGACCCACTGCTGATTGTCTCCAGCGAAAATCAGCGGAACTGCGAAAAGAATTATCGAGAACAAGCTGGTTATCGTTGTAGACAAAATAAGGGACGTCTGTCGCCTTTTTTAAGGCACGACCGTTATCCATGATGTCGTTGTAGGTGGTGAAGGCCAAAAGGACAATGTCAGGCGAGTATTTCCAAACTTGCTCGCGTAAGGTTATTAGCTCTTGCGTTGTGCCATATCCGGATACGCCAAAATTGATTACTTCAACTCGTTTGTCTGGAGAACACTCATTCAGGCGTTTTTCGAGAATAGACCAGAAAGTCGCTTCCTGAGATACCTGTAATGCCTCAGCATAAGAATCACCGACAATGGCAATCCGAACGGTATTAGCCGGTTTGTTTATTTCGTGTTCGCGATCCCGTAGGCCGTGGCTGTTGATCTGTACATACGCGTCGTTTTCCTTGTGGTACCAGCCCGAAATTCCGGGCCGCAGAGCGTATCCGCGTGAGTTATCAGGAACGTAAAACTCTAAGAACGAATAACCGATCACTCGCAAAGCCGTTTCGGCAATAAGAAGACTGACGATTGTGCTAAATAGCATCAAGGCCAGTCTTCGGAATCGAGTACTCCGCTTCGAAAGTGTCATCTAGTCGATTCCATACATTTGTTCCACGGTCTTTGGCAGGGCTACTTTAGAGAATTCATCCGACAGATCAAAATGTTAGGGCCCGGATGTGCTCTCCCCTTCACATCCGGGCCCCACAAGGCCACTCATTTCACAATGCGTGACCGATCTTATTTCCACCTTCCTTTTGGCAATGAGTGTGCCAAAAGGAACAATGCGACCCAACATGCAAATTCTCTCCGTTTCGGAAGACATCCGAGTCTCCACCCCCTCACGGCTATGACCCGACTGAACGATTCGGTGCGCGTAGGTTTACAAGACTTACCTTTTGGGGTATTCAACGAAAACGCCTATGACCACAACACCCGAATCACGACGACTATTAGTTCTTACCTCAAGTGAAATAAAACTACTGCTACCTATGACAGAGTGCATCGAGATTATGACCGAGACACTCAAGGATTTGTCTCGCGGTGACTTGATGCAACCCCTCCGCATGGTTGTCAGACCTCCTCAAGCGCTCGGATTGATGGCGATGATGCCGGCATATCGACGCGGGCCCGAAAGCATGTTCGGATTGAAGGCAATGTGCTTTTTTCATGGCAACCCCGCTTTCGGAAAAGATGCACATCAGGGCTGTGTACTTCTCTCCAGCGGCGACACAGGCGAACCACTCGCAATCATGAATGCATCAGCCATCACCGAGATTCGGACAGCGGCAGTATCGGCGGTGGCAACCAGACTGTTATCGCAGGAGAACGCCAGTGAACTCGCGATCGTCGGTTCGGGAATTCAGGCGCGAGCACACCTTGTCGCCTTGTCCGCTGTAAGGCGAATCAAGCGAGCTCGAGTATTCAGTCCGAACCATGAGCATCCAAAACAACTGGCTGAGGAAATGCGAACACAACTAGATTTTCCAATCGAGCCGGCCGTCACCGCTGAACTGGCGTTGAAAGATGCGGATCTTATTGTGACGGCAACGAGCGCACGACAACCGGTCATTGAACGCCAATGGGTTTCACCTGGGGCGCACATCAATGCCATCGGAACATATTCGCCCCAGGCCCGTGAGATCGATGGTGCGACGATGGCTGCGGCGCGAATCTTTGTGGATCGTCGTGAGTCGACATTGAACGAATCTGGCGATTATTTGTTGGCCGTCGAGGAAGGTCTGATCACGGCGGAGAGTCTGCAAGCAGAAATTGGAGAAGTGCTCCTCGGGGAAAAACCCGGGCGTACTTCAGAAGACGAAATCACGTTATTTAAGTCATTGGGTTTGGCCGTCGAAGACCTTGCCTGTGCAGAATATCTTTTTGCGAAAGCAAAAACTGAAAACGTAGGAACGTGGATTCAGTTCTAAACATTGCTGATTGCTGATTTCTGATTGAAGCTGACCATCAATAGCTGTAGCGCGCCTTTCAAATCAGCAATCAGCAATCGACAATCGGCAATGGTTTGCTATCCTTTCTTTGAATGAACGATTCCCAACAAACCCAGCTCCTGCCGGAAGAACTCCGCAGTTCATTAACAATCTCGCCGGGAACAATTCTGCGCGATCGTTACCGGCTTGATAGTGAACTCGGGCGCGGTGGTATGGGTGTCGTCTATCGAGCGACCGATCTCGAACTTCATCGACAAGTCGCGGTAAAACTCCTGTCCGCAACCGGTGCGGACGGGCGCCAACGGTTACTTCGTGAAGCTCGCGCCACTGCCGCTCTTAATCACCCGCACATAGTTGCTGTGCACGATGTCGGCGAAACAGGTGGCCAACCATTTCTCGTGATGGAGTTGGTTCCCGGTCCAAGACTTTCACAGGCACGTCCTCGCGATCTGAAACGTGTTGTATCAATCGCCTCACAGATATGTGACGCACTTGAACATGCTCACTCGAATTTAATCGTCCATCGGGACCTAAAGCCCGACAACGTTTTGCTCTCCGATTCGAGTGAACTCAGCAATGTAAAACTAGCGGACCTTGGCCTGGCGTTGCCCGCTGACGCGGCACGCATCTCTCAAGCTGGTTTGATTGTGGGCACCGCTTCTTATATGGCCCCGGAGCAGGCATTAGGCCAACCAGTAGATGCACGCACGGACCTATACGCTCTCGGCGTCTTGTTGTACGAACTCACCACCGGCCGTGTCCCGTTCACCGGCGACGATCCATTAACAATTATTTCGCAGCATGTCCATGCGCACGTCGTTCCCCCAAGAGTTTTACGGACGGACCTTCCTCGCAAACTCGAGGCGGTGATCCTTCGTCTTCTCGCAAAAAATCCAAATCAAAGGTTCACTTCGGCAAAGGAAACTCAAACAGCGCTTCTTCAATCGCTCGCTGACAGTGATGAGCCCGAGGATCCGACTGCAACAAGTAACGTTGCGATCCTGGATGCTCTGTCACGTGGACGGCTGATTGGTCGGGCAACGGAACTCGCCGAGGCGCGTGAACTATGGCAACGCGCTCGTGAAGGCCGTGGTCATGGTGTTTTCCTAAGTGGCGAACCCGGTGCTGGAAAGTCCCGACTCGCGCGAGAGATCACGATTCAGGCAGCTCTTGACGGTGGACAAGTTCTCAGCGGCGGTTGCTATGAGTACGAAGCGACGACTCCTTACCTGCCTTTCGTGGAAGCATTCCGCCGCTGGACGCGCGAACAAAAGGATGACGACAAACTCAGAGACATTCTTGGCGATAGCGCAGTGCAGATTGCCAAACTCGCCCCTGAAATCGAAACTCGACTAGGACCATTTCCCGAACGTCATCAACTCGCCCCACATGAAGAGCGACTGCTTTTCTTTGATGCGGTCGTCCAGATTTTTTCAAACATTGCCAAGCGTCAGTCACTTCTCTTCTATGCTGACGACCTGCATTGGGCCGACCGTGGAACACTCTGGTTGCTCGGACATCTGCTGCGGCAGCTGCGCGAATCGCGCGTGCTAATTATCGGCGCCTACCGCGAAACGGAACTCGATCGCGCGCATCCGCTAGCCAAGTCACTGGTGGATTGGAATCGTGAGAGGTTGGTTACTCGCATCGTTCTCCGCCGCTTTGATGCTAACGAAACGGGGGCGCAACTGGATGCGCTGCTCGGCGAACATGTAAGCGGAGAATTTGCCGCGGCGGTACATCGCGAGACCGAAGGCAATCCTTTTTTTGTCGAGGAAGTTCTCAAGGCACTTATTGAACAGGGCTCAGTGCGGCGGGAAAGCGGTCGTTGGCAACGCTGCGAACTGGAGCAGTTGCTGATACCACAAAGTGTGAAAGAAGCAATTGGCCATCGACTCGATCGAGTTAGCCAGGAATGCAACGAGGTTCTCCGCGTCGGGGCAATCATCGGAAAAGTCTTCACGTTTGAAGAACTGTCTGCCACCGCACAGCAAAGTGAAGACAAACTGCTGGACGCTCTTGACGAAGCTGCCGGGGCACAATTAATCGCGACTGCTAGCGACGACTCGTTTTCTTTCACCCACGACAAAATTCGTGAAGTACTCTATGAGGAACTCAATCCGATTCGTCGTCGCCGCTTGCATCGACTGGCAGCCGAAGGGTTGGAACAAAACCAGGTAACTACACCCTGCGCAGTTGAGAAGCTAGCACATCACTACATTCAAGCAGGTGATCATGAGCGCGGTCTCAAGTACGCAAAAAAGGCGGCTCACCAAGCCGAACGTGTTTTTGCGTTTGACGAAGCGGTAGCTGCTTATGGTCGGGCACGGGATTGCGCCGAGGCTTTAGGATTGACCGATGAGCAACTCGCTCAGGAGGAGGCTATCGGCAAGGCGTACATGCTTCATGGTGAGGTCGTTGCCGCTGGTGAGCACTTTGAGAAAGCTCTTGAGCTTGCGACAGACCCTACTGTTCGCGCGCGTTTGCAATGCGAAGCAGCTGCTTCGCTAGTGACAACTGGTGATCAAAGAGGCGTGGAATACTTGAGAGAGGCACTGAAGGTTCTCGATCCGGCAGCCAATCCTCTCGAGACTGCAAATGCTATATCCATTGAAGGGCGATTTCATCATCTTGCAGGTCGTCATCAGAAAGCGCGTGAGTTGCTATTGCGCGCGAGTGAGCTGGTCGAACCCACTGCAAAAGGAGAAAAGGTAAGTTCGTTCGCTGCTCCCATCATCTCGCAAATCTACGCCTACAGTGCGGGCGCTAATCAGCATTATGGTCTTTATGACGATGCTGACAGTTGGGCGCAGCGCGCGCTAGATTTTGGTCTACGCCACAACATCCTCTTTGCCCAGGCGGCCGGTTACGAATTCTATGGTGAAGACGCAGTTCACAAAGGCGAGTTTGAAAAGGGGCTCGAATGGGCGGAAAAGGAGTTTGTGATTGTAGCGAAATTGGAGTCGCGCGAGCGGCGAGCATGGACACACTTCTACGCCGGCTCATGTTATCTCCATCTAGACAAACTCGAGGAAGCAGAACGACAGTTTACTGAAGGGCTGTCGCTGGCGGAGGCGGTCGGTGAGGCACGCGTAAAGTCACTCCATAAGCCAAATCTCGCGTGGGTTCGTGCACTCCGAGGTCGACTTGATGATGCGTTGGGTCTTGCTCTAGAGAATGCTGAGGAAGCATCAGCAAGTATGATCTACACACGGTTCGAAGCATTGCGCTGCTTGGCTGAAATCAGATTTCTACGTGCCAAATCAGGAGACTTCGATGATCGTCTGATTTCCGGCAGTGTGTTTGGCTCTGAGTTGGAAGAGGCAGCTCGTTTATGTTCGGACGCAGAGCAACTTGTCAGTAAAAGCGACTCGCGTGTGAGCCAACTTTGGCTTGGTCCGCTTTACATCAGGGTGTTGCTGGAACAAGCCACTCGTGCCGACGCAGCAAATGAACTGGCACTAGCTAGTGAAAAACGAAGTCAGGCCAAGAGTTTGTTGGAGTCGTATCACCAACTTGTCAGTGAATGTCAGTCTCCGCGCTTCAAGTCCGAGGCAACCCGCCTGGCTAAACTAATGGCATGATTCCGGGCAGTCGCCCCTGACAGTGGCGGGCAGTAGCCCGACTGTAAAGGAGGGCTCGGTGTCGCCATACAAGCCCTCCTTCACGTCGAGCTACTGTCCCTAGATTACAAATGAACATTCGACTCGCTAAGCCCACTGACGCGCCGGCACTCGCACAGCTCCGATACGCGTTTCGTTCCCTCACTGATCAAGACGTCGAGCCACAATCCGAATTTGTGCAGCGTTGTCTTACGTGGATGACTGATCGCCTTCAAAGGCCCAACTGGCAATGCTGGATCGCCGAACAACAGGATGAGATCATTGGTGTGCTCTGGTTGCAGTTGATAGAGAAGATTCCAAACCCGACGTCCGAGCCTGAATTACACGCCTACATCACAAACGTGTTCGTCAACGAATCGTCACGCGGTCAGGGTATAGGTTCGCGACTGCTCACCGAAGCACTTACTTTCTGCAAGGACCAATCAGTCCATGCAGTGATTCTCTGGCCAAGCGAAAAAAGCCGCACGCTTTATGAGCGTCACGGCTTTGCAGTTCGATCGGATTTGTTTGAACTCGTGCTGGAGAAGTCTTTGGGCTAATCAGTTTCGTGAACGTTCTTCAATTCTTCTCTGTTCTGCCTCTGTGTTCTCTGTGCCTCTGTGGTGATCTGCTCCCAAACTGAAACCACGGAGACACGGAGAACACAGAGGACGCACAGAGACTGGTGCACTACCACAAAACACCTAGATCAACCGATCGCCTTGCGTCTCGACCGCATCCTGACGATAGTGACACCCTCTGCTCTGTCGATTGTGTTGCGCTGCCTGGGCGACAATCAGCGCAACTTCAACTGCATTGCGCAGGCCGATCAAACCATCTGACAATTTCGTCGTGCGATAGAACGTCTCAATCTCATTCCACAAGTGGCGCAACTCGCGAATAGCACGCGACAATCGATCGGCGCTTCTCACCAAGCCAACGTAGTGCCACATGATGTTTTGAATAGTCTGCATGTCGCCTTGAATCAAAGCCGGATCTGGATCCGAACTCAATCCACTTTCGTCCCAACGTGGAATGTCCTGAAAAGCCGGTTGGTAACCATTTATGTCCAGGTTGCGTTCAATATCAACTGCGGCTCGATTACCCCAGACCAAACCTTCCAACAACGAAGTCGATGCGAGACGGTTCGCACCATGCACTCCCGTACAACTGATTTCTCCAACAGCATAGAGGTTCTCGATGCTTGAACGACTCCACTCGTCGACCAGTACTCCACCGCAGAAGTAATGCGCCGCGGGAACCACAGGAACTGGCTCGCGCGAGATATCCAAACCCACTTTCAAGCATTCCTGGTAGATAAAAGGAAACCGCGCTTGAATGGCTTCGGCTGACATGTGCGACGCAATATCGAGAAGCACATAGGAATACCCGTTGCTCTCCATCTCATCATGAATTGCGCGCGCAACCACATCACGTGGAGCGAGGTCCTTCCATTCTGGAGAATACTTATCCATGAATGGCTTCAAGTCTGGAGTGAGCAACACACCACCTTCGCCTCGCACTGCTTCACTGATGAGCATTCCCTCCCTACCCGGAGCGGCGAGAGCAGTAGGGTGAAACTGAACATACTCGGCATTCGCGATACGCGCGCCAGCGCGATGCGCCATTGCTAAACCATCTCCACGCGCACCGATCGGGTTTGTGGTGTTTCTGTAGATCCTTCCCAAGCCACCCGTCGCCAACACGGTAGTCTTTGCGAGGTAACGATGAACCGTCTTTTGATCGCGATTGAAGACGTAAGCGCCGTGACACGAGATAGGGCGGTAGTTGTCGAGTGGATTACGTGAGTGATGCGGAAACGTTATGAGGTCTACTGCCGTAGCGTCTGTTTCGATCTTGATGTTCGGGAATTCATTTAGCGTTGCGATCAACCGATCAGCGATTGCCATGCCCGTAAGATCACCTACATGCAAAATACGTCGACGCGAGTGTGCAGCCTCCTGTCCCCACACGGGTGCGCCGGAAGCCTCATGATCGAAAACAACTCCGGCAGTCTTCTCTAGTATCTCGTTAAGCAGCGGCGGACCTTCGTCAGCAAGAATACGCGCGGCCTTTGGTGAGGTAACGCCGGCGCCGGCGGCGATGATGTCGTTATACAGTAAATCGGAGCTGTCATCTGGGCCTCGCCCGATGATGCCTCCTTGAGCATAACGTGTATTCGACTCGTGACTGTCCCGAGCACGTGTGATGACTGTAATCTGGCACTCCGGATTGCGTGCCAATCGGAGTGCCGAAGTGGCACCGGCGATTCCACAGCCAATGATTAAGACTTGAGTTTCTGCCACTCTTGTTTAAGAAAAGCGTTTATTGATTGCTGATTGCTGATTTGCTTTAGGGTAATGGTGGGTTTTAACCAAATCAGAAATCAGCAATCAGCAATCAACCTAACTAGTTTCACCCGATGTGCAACATCCGCTCAACAGCAACGTACGCTTTCTTCCGAATCTCTTCATCGATCACAATCTCAAACTGTTCCTTCTGCAAGGCCTCAAGTGTGTCTTCGAGCGTGATCTGGTTCATGTGCGGGCATCGAATACTGCAAAGCCTCAGCATCTCTTTGTCAGGATTTGCGGCCGCAACATTGTCGCCCATCGAGCACTCGGTCAACATCAGATAATGCGGAGCGTTTGTCTTCTCTACATATTTGATCATCGCAGTAGTGCTACCTGAAAAGTCAGAAGCGGCGACAACTTCAGGACTGCATTCCGGATGAGCAAGTATGATGACGTCTGGAAACTGCTTTCGCACGTTAACAATATCCTCAACCGTAAACTTTTCGTGAACCTCGCACCTGCCCGGCCAACCAATCATCTGATAGTCCAGGTCTTCGGTGAACCGCCGCAAAGGATCGCGCGTCGGATAGATGATTTGCTTGCCGGTTTCCCGTGCGACGTTCGCTGCGAGATATTCGTCCGGAATGAAGATCACTCGATCGGTTTTGAGTGACTTCACAACTTCCACCGCATTGCCTGAGGTACAGCAAATATCTGACTCAGCTTTTACGTCGGCATACGTGTTGATGTACGTCACCACGGGCACACCGGGAAACTTTGCTTTTAGTTCACGAACGTCCTGGGCTGTAATACTTGCCGCTAAAGAACACCCGGCCTTCTCCGACGGCACCAACACCTTCTTGGTAGGATTTAGGATTTTGGCGGTCTCAGCCATGAACTTAACGCCGCAAAAGACAATGATGTCCTTGTTGCTTTGTGCAGCTTTGCGACTGAGTTCGAGAGAATCCCCCACATAATCGGGAATCGAATAGAAGAGCGCCGGCTCCATGTAGTTGTGGCCGAGAATCACGGCGTTCTTTTCCAACTTCAGTTGATTGATCTCGGCTGCAAGCTCCGCCTTGATACGAAGCTCAAAATCCGGAACGGTTTTAGAAAGCAACCCCGTTAACTTCTCGTAAATCGCTTCTGTTGTAGTTTCAGTGATCATTGTTCTATGTTCGATAAGCTTCAGCCTGTCGATCCTTTGCCTTCTCCCGGCACCCATTCCAAACTGACATCGAAAACCTTTGGCGAATGTGTCAGTGCGCCAACCGAAATGTAATCGACTCCGGTGCGGGCAACCTCGGCCACATTCTCGAGTGTGATGTTTCCGGAAGCTTCAAGTTTTGCCAGTCCTCCGACAATCGCGACTGCTTCCCTCATCGTATCGACTGTCATGTTGTCGAGCAGGATGCGAGTAACTCCAAGATCCAAAGCCTCGCGCACATCGTCGAGCGTTCGAGTTTCGACCTCAATCTCAAGCCTGGTATCAGTAGTACGAACTCGCTGCACTGCGGCCGTAATCGATCCCGCAAAATCAATGTGGTTATCCTTTATGAGAACCATATCGAACAACCCGGTCCGGTGATTCATGCCGCCACCTAGCTGCACAGCTCGTTTGTCGATTGGTCTCAGCCCAGGTGCCGTCTTACGTGTGTCGAGAATTTGAGCACGCGTTCCCTCGACAGCGTCGACAAACTGTTTCGTCAAAGTTGCGATACCTGACATTCTGCCCAAAAAGTTTAGCGCTGTTCTTTCTCCCGTAAGTAGCGCACGTGCTGAACCATCTAGTTGAGCGAGTGTTGTGTGGTTTAGAACTGTCGCGCCATCTTTCACCGAACCGCGAAACATTACGTCACGGTCGAGTTGGTCAAACACTGCTGCTGCAATTTCCAGCCCGGCCACCACTCCACTTTGCTTCGCGACAATCTTGCCCTGGAGCGTGGCTTCGGGAGGAACGATGCTGTTGGTCGTCGCATCGCCGTCTCCTATGTCTTCGTCGAGCGCACGTCTAATACAGGTAACAATGTCAGCGGAGATCGCGTTAGTCATACTTTTCCAAAGGGGTAAGACTATCTTGCAACACGCAACCTTTAGATGCAAAGCATGACCAATTTTCGCTCGTCATCCAATAAGCAAACATTTGCGATAAAAACTAAGAAAGACTTGAAGGATACTCAGAAGAAATCGAACAGGGAGAATGCAATGATTAGAAAGCTAAAATCTGGAAAATACCGACTCTACTCACAAAAGAAAGATCCCAAAACGGGCAAGCGAAAGAATCTGGGGACCTTCGAGAGTCGCGCTGCCGCGGAAAAGCACGAGCGCGCTGTCCAGTACTTCAAACGGGCGTAACAAGTCTCACTCGAAGCGATCTGAAATTTCAGTCTCCTCAAAATAAAACTCTAAATCCCAAGTTGGACAGTCCTTGCTCTGCAAAGCAACTTTGCTTGTTAGATCCGCGGCGGCCGCGGTGTCTTGTAATTGAGATGTTATGGCAATGATAGGAGTCCTACGTTCAATGAGGATCTTGCCCCGGGTCAACATGCCGACCCCAAAAGCTGCGCGTCGTTTATGGCGGCAATCAAAGGGACATCTCACCGTCAGGCGAGTCTATTACTCCACCGAATTCGTGTTTTTTACCTTGATCTTCCTTGTGGTCTTCTCGGGAGGGCGTCTTAGGTTCATCGATAGCTATGGCCGTCGAACAGATCTTGTCGCCTCCCTGCTGCTATTTGGCTCCTTCATCCTGGTTAACAGCCTTGCTCGTCGTCGAGTGCTACCAAAGATCGAGTTGTACTACGAACCAATGCCGTACGACGAGCGGAAGATATTCTTCGACCTGGGACAAGGTTCTCAGCACGTCACCACCATTAATCAACTCTATCAGCATCTCGCTGACAGAATCAGGAATGAACTCGAAGCCTGCAATGCAGCGATCTTCATCCGCGACGATGCAACAGGAAATTTCAATCTACGCGTATTGTCGACACAAGGCCGGGCGGCGGAGACTGATCCCGGTGGCGCGCGCCTGCAGCTAAGCAAGCGTGCATTCGTCGTGCGCCGTCTAATAAATCTCTCGACACCACTCGTAATTGAGCCTACTGAAATCGAGACCTGGTCCCAGGCACTGAACTCACTTTTGCCTTCCTTACGCGAAGAACGTGCAGGCGAGCACGATGTGTTGCGGACTATTAAGTCCAGAATCCTTGTTCAGATAAAGCAGAAGAACGAGCTCGTTGGAATACTGTCCTTTGGACCAAGACGTCGCGGTTTTAAGTACTCGATTCATGATCGAGAACTCCTAATGTCGATCTCTGCCCAGCTCGCGCTGGTAATAGACAACGCCCGGTTGACCGAGCGAATGGTTGCCCAGGAAAGAATGCGTCGCGAGTTGGCTCTCGCGGCTGAAGTGCAACAACGACTGTTGCCATCGTCACCACCAGAAGGTGAGTCGATGGCAATTGCCGGTTTCTGCGAACCAGCACGAGGAGTTGGCGGCGATTATTACGACTTCATTAACTTTGATAACAGTCAACTTGGTTTGGCCATTGCTGATGTTGCCGGCAAGGGAATGCCCGCCGCGCTATTGATGTCGACCGTTCAGGCAACGCTGCGAAGCCTTACCGCGAGGAACGGCTCCAGTTCTCCGGCGAGTCATGAGCTGTCGTCCATCGTTAGCAAACTGAATCGTTTGCTTTTTAATACAACTAACGGCGAACACTACGTAACGTTCTTCTACGCGACATTCGATCAGACGACCCGGCTTCTTACTTACGTCAACGCTGGACACAACCCGCCCCTTTATCTTCAAGCTGGCGAAGGTTCGGAGTTTCATCAGCTCACCGCCGGGGGTCTGGTAGCAGGCGCTTTTGAGCACGCCGCTTACGAACAGGATACCGTGCAAATGAAATCAGACGATCTGCTGTTCCTCTACACAGATGGACTGACAGAAGCGCTGAACGTTGACGGTGAGGAATTTGGCGCGACGCGCATCATGGAAACACTGAAGTCAATTGCTTGCCTGTCAGTGGATCAGATTCGCGACGAAGTAGTTCAGCGTGTCAAAGACTGGTGCAAGGGAATGTCTTTGTACGACGACCTCACTTTTGTAGTTATGAAGGTGAAATGAACTGAACTGAACGGCCATTCAAAGTAGCAACACACTGGGCAGGTGAGAATTCGCACGTAGAGCTAGAATTTGATCCAATCGCGGTGTTGCGGTCTCAGTGAGTTTACGAAGCGGCAATGCACAGCCGAAATGATTGCCGTGTCCTAAGGCAAAGCGGCTTCAATCAGTGAAGCCGACACTTGTACTGACTTTTCAATGAAGGTCATGGAAGGTTTGAGCGGACGACTGACCAAAACTGGACAAGGTGCCTGTCGAAGTACTCGATCGACGTTTGAGCCAAACAGTGCTTGTAGGCCAAAGCCTGCACCGTGCGCTCCGATACATATCAAGTCAATCTCGTTCTTGTCGGCATAGTCCAGAATCTCCCGGTACACTCGGCCTTCCCTCACCGCGTGCTTGATTTCACACCATAGATGAACTTCGGGCGGCACTGCCCTTTGCAAACGGTGTGCAGCCTTGTGATAAGTGCCTTCTCGTCCTAACGGGTACCAGGAAATTTCAGAGTCATCCAAAGAGTAAGGTGGCAAAACATGAAGTAGATGAAGCTCTGATTGATACTCCTGTGCAAATGACAACGCATAGTTCAGCGCCAATTCCGAATAATCAGAAAAGTCATATGCCACCAGGACTCGCTTCAACTCAATTTCCGCTGCTGACTTTGTTACCCAGTCACGCTCGTCAGCATGCATTACCAACACCGGACACGGGGCAGTACGAGAAACTGATTCCGCAGTAGATCCAAGTAACGCCGCTCGGTGAGGTCGACGTCTTGAACGCATGACAATCAAGTCCACACCATTGCTCGCCGCTTCATCAACGATCGTTGCCCCGACATCGTCGCAGTTAATCACAAGGCTTCGCCAGTGAAGTCCTTCTATTCCCGATCGACCAGCATGTTTCCTCAAAGCTGCTTCGATGGACTGGTTCGCGTTCTCGTAGTCTTGCTGCCTGACCAAACCGTCGCCCATGGTTTCGCAATACAAAAGGACGAGTTCTGCTCCGTAGGCCTTAGCTAACGCAATTGCGTACCGAACAGCCTCATCCGACTCTGGTGATAGGTTTGTGGGACAAAGAATCCGCTCGATCTTCATTGGGTTGTCAGGGCGCCTTGCCCTCCTCCTAACAATCCTTTGAGCAATGACTATGCCGTCTGCTTTCTTACCTATTACACCTACACTGGTTAGGCATTTAGTGAGCCTTGGGTCGTTTTTCCCAGACACTGAGCAACTTTTCTCAAGTTATGAGTTGCGTGTTACTGGAAGATGGATCGCGAACACAGAACCCTGTCCGACCGAGGATCTAACTTCAACACGGCCGCCATGCAAGCGCGCGATTCGTTTTACTGCCGGCAGACCGAGCCCGGTGCCTTCGAGCCTCGTTGTGAAGAAAGGACTGAATAGCTGCGTTAAATCTTCCTCGCGAATTCCCGGACCGTTGTCTGACACTTCCACGATTGCTTCCTCTTCCTCGATGCTATCGCTGTTTGCTCTAAATAATCTGACTCGAACGTGGCCTTTTCCGTCTAATGCTTCGATCGCATTGAGAACAAGATTTAACACAGCGTCTTCGATCTGGCTTGGATCGATTTGAATAGTAATTGGATCGTCTGGGGGGTCGTATTCGATTACGACCTGATGACCCTGCGTCACGGCAGTAATGACCTGGCTTTTAGCCAGATTCACAGCTTGAGCAACAGTATCCGTCAGTGACGTTAACCTTACGGAAACCAGCCTGGGCCTGGCACGGTCGAGCAGAGCACGAACGGTATTGTCGATCCGTGAGACTTCATGCCGCATACCCTCGAGGGCCTCGCGCTCAGGATCATTTTTATCACGCCTACGAATCAATATGTCCACAGCGCCCTGGATTCCCGCGAGTGGATTTTTGATCTCATGCGCCAGTCCGGCTGCAAGCTCACCAACAAAAGAAAGCTGCGTCGCTCGTTGCAACTCCGCGGCCTGTTCGAGCAATCGAGCTTCAGCCTGTTTGCGGGCGGTTATATCATGCCGAATAGCCACGTACTGGTAAGGCTTTCCTTCGGCGTCGAGATACGGGACTATCGTAGTGGCTACCCAGTAAATGCTTCCGTCCTTTGCCCGGTTCCGCAGCTCTCCTTTCCACACCTGACCGCTCGCAATAGTCGTCCAGAGTTCGCGGATAAAATCCTTTGGATGAAAGCCGGAGTTAATGATTCGGTGATCCTGTCCCAGCAATTCGGAACGTGAGTATTTCGAGATGCGACAAAATTCCTCGTTGACGTAATTGATGACGCCACGCTGATCTGTGATGGCAACGATGGTCGACTGATCCAAGGCAAACTTAATGTCGGCTAGTTCTTTTAGCGACCGTTCAAGGATGTCTTCGTTGGGTGGATTGCTTGTTTGAGTGGGTTTCACTTTCGCACAAGGAGTCTTAATCGTGAAGATGTGTGGTCAACTCTAATTGCCGGGGTCAGAGGCGACGGCTGCCTCCTCTTCCAATTTCTTCATACGATAGCGAAGCTGGTCGCGTGAGATGGCCAACAGCTCGGCCGCCTTAGTTTGATTACCACCACTTCGTTCGAGAGCCTGCCGTACAAGAGACATCTCAACATCCTCTAGTGATAATCCGCTCGCCGGCAGCCACACAGGTTCATCAGCGTGACGATTATCTTTCGTTTCAGAACTCAATCCCAGATCAGCAATGAGTGCTCGTGGCAGATATTTCATTGTAATCTCATTGCCGTCTTCCAGAATCATTGCCCGCTCAATTACGTTACGAAGTTCACGAACGTTGCCGGGCCAATGGTAACGGGCAAATGCCGCGAGGGCCTCGGGCGAGACGCTGTCAATCTGTTTTCGCAGGCGATTTCTGAAGCTGTCAATGTAATACTCCGCTAGTACTCGGATGTCTTCACCACGCTCTCTTAGTGGCGGAATGTCGATTTGAATCACAGACAACCGATAAAAAAGATCGGCCCGAAAACGACCTGCCTCACCTTCAGTTTTCAGGTCGCGATTCGAAGCTGCGATGACGCGTACATCCAATGGCAAGTCTTTGAGACCGCCGACACGACGAAACGATCCTTCTTCCAACACACGTAAGAGTTTCGCCTGCAGACTTAGTTCGAGCTCACCAATTTCATCAAGGAACAGCGTTCCAGCTTCAGCTTGCTCAAATAGTCCTTCCTTGCGTGCCTTGGCATCAGTAAATGCACCCTTCTCATAACCGAAGAGTTCGCTTTCGATTAAGGTGCTCGGTAACGCCGCACAATTAATTGCGATAAACGGATTGTCTGCCCTCGACGAGTGATAGTGAATGGCTTTGGCAATCAAGTCCTTTCCGGTTCCGGATTCCCCCTGAAGCAACACGGAAGACACTTCACTCTCAGCCACCTTGTGAGCAAGGGCCAACATCTCCCTCATGGCTGGCGACTCGCCGACAATCTGAGCGAAACTAAACTGTTGCGCACGTTCCCGTCGATACAGATTGACTTCCTTGCGTAACTGCTTGGCCTCAATCCCGTTTCTAATCGCAACCTGCAACTCCTCAAGGTTGATCGGCTTGCCGATAAAGTCGTAAGCACCGCCACGAAGCGCAGCGATAGTCTCATCCACCAGAACGTTAGCAGTGATCATGATCACGACTGCGTCTGATTGGCGGTGTCTAATCTGACGTAACACCTCCAACCCGGAGCCGTCGGGTAGATTGATGTCGAGAAGAATTGCAGCTGGTTGTTCGGCATCAAGCGCAGCTAAGCCAGCACTCGCAGTTTCAGCCTGGATGGGTTCGTAGCCCCAGCCCCGCAACGCTTCGCCCAACGACCAGCGAATCATCTTCTCATCGTCAACGACAAGAATCTTGTCCTTATTATCCTTCAGTGGTTTGACTGTCACTTTCCGATCGTCGTCAGGGTCAGAATTTCACTATTTTCGACGGCGATCTAATTATAGGAGAGAAGGAGTACTAATCCGAATTTCGACAATAGCGATTTTGCGCACCTTCCAACATCTATGAGCAAGCAATGTGCCCGCCGCCAAAACGGAAATATTGATGCGGAAATCTGTTTACGTGAGGAAGTTTGCCCACACCAGCGAACTTTCCCGCAGCTATTAGGGCGCTGCCGACGGCCCTCACTAGCCGAGTGGCGAAATGCTCACTTCTTTGGGTGACATTCAGCGCACTGGAACATCGAGATATCGCCCAGATTAATCGGATGCTGAAATGGTTGGTTCGCCTTGTGACATGATTCGCATTTCCGGTCTGCTAACCCACCCAAATCCACAGGGTGCTGGAAGGCCCCCAACTTTACTGACGCCGCCGGATTTGCCGAATCGTAGATAACGGTATGGCATACGGTGCAGTTGTTACTGATTACTTTTCCATCATTGCTAACGTGGTCCCCGTCATGACATCTAAAGCACCCCGAGAAATAAAGGTGGCCGATGTTATTCGGATGGGTTGCCCAATTCGTTTTCATCTCAGGAAAGAAATAAGTTTTGAAGATTCGTTGTATCTCAGTAGTCGATGCCTTGATTGCGTCCGATTTACTGGACGATACGGTTGGATAGTTTTGGCCATAGAAATGGCTCAGTCCGTTTCCAATGGTACGCACTGCTTCATCTTCAGTGCTGTACTCACGACTCAACAACGCTATTGATTCACGTTTCAGAAATGGAAGGCTTGGATCCAATCGACCGGCTGCGAAGGATTGGTCAACCGCGACATCGGGCGGCAGGTATGTATGTGCCGGCCGGTTGTGACAATCCACACAGTCCATTCTACGCTTCGGCGCGGCCGCGATCTGCTGAGCAGTTACCGGGCGATTTCGATCAAAGTACTCCCTAACGTTTCCCTGCTTATCTTTGATTCGTACCCAGGGAATTTGTTGCCGTTGCTCATCAATCGAGAAGTAATCAATTGTGTTGGCAATGTTCATGTGCCAGTGAATTCCAGCTACTACACCGGTGGTTGGACTACCTCCGCCAACGTTAATTAACATTCGCGTCTGTCTCAACGTGTTCTTTTCATCATATGCGTAGTGATTGAAGACTTTCAGCTGGGCGCCGAAAAACTTTTCCGGCCAATGACATTGTTCGCAAGTGTCCTGTGCAGGACGAAGATTATGGACTGGAGTCGTTATCGGTCGTGAGTATTTATTGAATGTCACGGAGTAAAGCTGATAGGCACCGGACAACTTCGACCGAACGTACCAACCAGCGCCTGGGCCAACGTGACATCCAACACATCCGACTCGAGCGTGTGAACCGGCTTGATAAGCAACGTGTTCGGGTTTCATTACTGAGTGGCATGTCTCACCGCAGAACGATACCGACTCGGTATATTCGAAGGCCCTGTAACTTCCAAACGCGCTGGCGCAGATGAAAAGAAACGTTACCAGCAGAAAGACAAAAAATGCTTTGCGCGCTCTGGGATCGTTGAGATCGAGACGGGGATAAGCGGCTATTTCAGAGGGCGTCCCTTTATGTCTCCGGCGCCTCTCAATCAAAATCCCCACGACAACCACTACCAGGCCGAAAACAAGCATTGACGGAAAGATTATGTAGGTAAGGATTCCTATATAGGGGTTCTCCTGCTTCGACGTCATCTCGACGAGAAAAAGCAGCACGACGCTGACGAGAGCCGCTGAGGTGATCGCGGCACCAACGAAACTCATGTAGTTTCGAAAGAGACTCGGCAGCGTGTCCCTGAATTCTCGGGTTTCGCTTGTTAAGTTCTCAGACATTGATTATTCGCTTTTGCCAGGTGCTTCCTCAGACTCTGATTCGTTGGTGAGGGGTGGTTTCTTTAATTGTTCATAGGCCAACTCATGTTCCTCCTGAAAGAGTTCTTCCGACACACGGCCATCCAGGAAAGCAAAATTGACGGGATAAACGTCCGGGTCAAAAATTACGTGATAAAAATGCCAGACGATGATTGCCAGCGTTGCCAGCACAGCCTCGTAGAAGTGCACTGAAAGAGCGATGTCGATGGTCCAGCGGGGCAGAAACTTAAAGATACCGAGCTTGAACCAAATCATCAGCCCCGTTAGACCCATGAGAATCGTGCCCCATACAACGGCCCAATACTCGGCTTTTTCTGCGTAACCGAAGCGAGCAATTTTTGGTTTGATCCTGGACGCTCCAAGATAATAACCAAAATTACCAATGACGTCTTTGACATCTTTCCATTTCGGAGCCATGTCTCTTACCCACAGCCGGCCCTCTTTCGAGAACGCCAGATATCCAAGATGGTAAAGACCGACGCCTATCATGACAACTGCAGAAACTCGATGAATGATCCGGCGCAGAAACTCGCTTCCTCCGAGCAGCCAGGCGAGCCATGAATCTGGATATTGAAGCGCGAACCCACTCAGGACCAAGGCGATAAAGCTTGTCAGCAACAACCAATGTTGCATTCTCTGATTCAATGTTAGCCGGACTATGTCGCGTACGTGACGTCTCCTGGCTACGACCTTTCGAGCCCAAACCAGGCCATTGTGGAAAGTCATTCCGCCAATGACCAGGATTATTAGCGGTAAGTAGATCCAACGCACTATCGTTGTTCCGATGGATCCGATGTCGCGAGTCCCGGATTGCGAGACTAATGCTGACGTCAGGTGGATCTTGCCGTTGGCAAAGTTAGCGCCGGCACCCAGGTGGCACTGTCCACACGTTTGCGGCAAATTGTTTACGTTGATCATTGAAGCAGGATCGGATGACGGCAGGATCTTATGAACTCCGTGACAACTGGCGCAGTTGGCAACGACCTTCGAACCCAACTGCGAAGCCAACCCGTGATAACTATCCTTGTAACTGCTCACTCGCTCGCCCGGCACTCCAAATTCCTGCGTGAGAGTCACACCTTCATGACACTTTGCACAGCTGTCTGTTGCGATCGCCTGCGAAGCGGTGGCTGTTCTATGATCAATCGGACGAATGATGTTATGGATGCCGTGGCAGTCGGTGCAAACGGGGGCTCGCGACACGCCACGCAACACTGCCTGCCCGTGAATGCTTTGGATAAACTCGGAACTCTCTCCCTGGTGACACTTTCCGCAGGTCGAAGGGATCTTGGTCTTGGCGATTGATGACAGCGGATTCGACGCCGGCAGAATATCGTGGCTGTTGTGACAATCGGTGCATACGGCCGCGCTCATGTTGCCGCGTGCGATTGCCTGGGCATGCACGCTCTCTCGGTAAGAAAGAACCGGTCGATTGCTAATGCCACTGCCCTGCATAATCGATTTATCGCCGTGACAACGACCGCAGGTTTCCGCAATGTTAGAGCGATTGATGGTTGACTTGGGGTCCGTGGCTGGGAGCAACGTTGCTGAGTCGTTGCTGCGCGCGTGACAATCAAGACAGGTGGCCGCTTTCGCACCATTCTGAATTGCCTGGGCGTGAAAGCTCGAATCGTAAGCCGTATGCGGTCCGGTGTGGAATTTCGAGCCGGCTAGATAAGGAAGTTGTTTGCCGGGTGCGTGGCAACCCTGACACTGAAGCGTTGGAGGCGTCGCTGGGAGATTTGCCTCCGGTCCGCCAATAATGCTTCCCTGATTAGGCTTTACAGTAGTTGAGGAATTTTGATTCTTGTTCGCGTCTTCCTGGGCTGAAACTGATATGAGCGCCGTCAGCGAGAAGGTTGCGCAAAGCAAGACTGCGCAGACGAAGATAGCTACAGCAAGGTAACGTTTCACTGTCTCGGCCCCTCTGTCCGATATGTTCCATATGCTGCAGGATCAGATCCAAGCTTCAAGTTTCAACTTCCACTCGTAAATTGAAACCCGGAACTCGAAACTTGAGACTCGAATCTGATCCCCGCTAGCAAACCGGCTCAGCACACAAAAGCCCGCAGCGACTTGCACGTACGGACTCTTGCCAAGTCAAATCAAATTCCCCTGGAAGCCCCGGCCTTGCCATAGACGAAAGTTGATTTCAAATGTGACCTTTGCGTAGAGCTAATGCTTTTGCGCCTTCATGAAAGCCACGAGCGCCTTTGCTTGATCCGCAGTAATTCCCTTTTCTCCAAATGCCGGCATGTTGGGCGGTTTCTCCGCCTTCTTGCCCTTCAAAGTAACTTGAACCAGCTCTTCATCAGGCTTGCTTGCATCGAACTTCTTTTCGGCTGTAGCCCCATGACAAGCAACGCATTTGGACTTGTACAATGCAGCAGTATCATCCTGCACCGTTGCGTGCGCGCCAACGGAAACTACCAGTAGAAAAGCGGCGACCATTGTGGCAGTTAATAGAAGCAGCACTTTCTGCAATCGAGTAATCATCATTACCTCCCCAGTTTTAGAGCTCCCGACCGAAACCTCGCTTAAATGCAGCGCAATGTTCGTGCCGGGGCCGATTCCGATTTTCTGTCGACTAAATCCTTATTTCCCACGACCATTTTTGCGGGGCTGTGCAACATTCAGCTACGTTAACACGATCAGAAGTCGGGATCGATCATGCTGCGGTCTTCTTGTGACACACCACACACTTCTTTGAAGTCGGCGGCTGTGGTGCTAGATCGGGACGGGCTTTCACTGCCGCGTCGTGACAGCCGCCACAAGCGCGATGAAATGCTTGCTGATTAGTAAGGACCGTTGGCTCGTCGCTGCCCTCATATTTGAGCTTTGGAATCTCCGGTAACAATTTCGGCTTAGTCTCCGCTCGCGCATGGCAGTCGGTACAGATATTTACTGCAGGTGCGCCTGGATCCTTTTCTAGCAACTCAGCGGTTAAGGTGGTTGTGCGATCTGCCGGCCAAACAGTCTTGTGCGGTGGATGTTTCACAGCTTCAGACGCAGGTTGCGCCGTGTGATGACATTCGACACAAGCGATTGGTTTGGTTCCGTCGGCGCTCCGGTTCTGAGTAGCGTGCGCGAGATGGTTAAAAGTAACCGGTCCCAGCTTTGCTTCCTTTGCCAGAATAATTGTCTCCGGTGTCTTCTTCGCGTCCTGAGCAGATACGTCAATATTGGTACTTGATGCAACCGCTAACAACAGGATAGTAAAAACGAAGACTGCTAGAATCGTAAAGATTTTCATAACTTTAGCCCTCTCTTTGGATGGTAGCTTCCCCCATTGTTTTCAAAAGCGCCACGCAGCTCCCTGATGACAGCGTTTACAAACTGTGAAGTCATCGCCGCCAAACGCCCGCTTTCCATCGTGACACGTCATGCAACTCTGCCCCGCTCCGGTTGCGTGATGATTGAGCGGTTGCGGCTGAGTCACTTGGCGCCGCTGCGGCATATCCGCTCGAACCTGATGACACTCGTTGCACGTTTCCTTCTGATGCTTGGCGTGACTAAAACCGACTCGAAAAGCCTGCGTAAAAGTCGGGGTGCGCGAGTAGCTGCCGAGCTGATGACAAGTGCCGCACGAAGAGATATCACGCCCGGAGGCTTGCGCTCGGGGCATGTGACAACGATAGCAAGTGGAATGGGCGTTGAAGCTCGACGGTATTGACATTGCTACCCCTGCACGAAACGGCTTATGACAGGTGGCGCAACTGACGTTTCCCATCTCGGCGTGTAACGAATGGTCGAACTTCATCCGAAAACTCTTCAAACGTGGGAATGATTTCATTGCGCCCGTTTTCACGTCTGTATGACAAATAGTGCATAGGGGACTGTCGGCACTAGAGAACTGTTGTGCATGGCAGCCCGCACAGGGCAAATGACCGCTACTACCCGGCAACTTCGGAACAGATGTATTCCCTTCGCGGCGATGACAAAGAAGGCAAGGTAGTCGGGAATGGTTCCGACTGCTGTGCTGAAACTTCGAGTAGTCAAGGCCTTCGGGCATTTGCATCGTTTGTTGATCCGCGCTGGCGATTTCTGAGTATGAAGACGGCGTTGAAGCGCTTGATGTCTTCGTCATAATGAACCCCATGATCGTAACCATGAGTACAGGCAATATGAAGATCACCCAGGCTGATATTCGGATTCCTTGAGTCGCTGTGGAGACATGGCAGTGCACAAACTTCATTACCGAGACACAAAGCGATCCTAAACAGGAACAAAAATGCACAGGCTTCTCGCTAAGCGTTCGCCCTAACTTTTCGAAACGTGCAATCATTAATCTGGGGTCACCTTTGGTTTCGGAGTTGGAATTGCCATCGCATGTTTTTCCGGAATTGCCTCTCTCCCAAAAGTGATATGACATTTGGTACAGACGAACTTCGGATCTTTCTTGCGTTGCTCGATCTCATAATTCAGAGCTCCGCCATCATCTGTTGTCGGCGTTATATGACATCCTTCCGCGCCACCGCATGACTGCACGGGTACCTTCAGCGTCGTGGGTTCAATCGTATTAAAGCTGGCGCTTGCTGCATTATGACAACCCAGACAACTCAAATCGGGATGCTCACCCGCTTCATGCCGAAACGCTCCGGAAGAGATCCGGTGGGACCAATTGCGTAAAACCGTCTTATCACCATCCGCCATCTCTGATGCCAGCTTAGGATCGAAATCAGCCACCAACTTGGCTCCCGGTTGGACCAGCTTATGGCAAGCGTTGCAGTCCTTCGGTTCGGGCGCCAGTCCGGAATCAGCGTTATGACATGTGAAGCAAGTCGTATGACTGTTTGGGATAGTCTTAAACGTCCCCTTCTTCAACCAGAAATTATCGCCGAGATTCTTTGGCGGCTTTGTCATGTATTCTTCGCTGGAGTCTCCCTGCGGTCGATAAGTTAAATGGCAAACTGGACAACTCGCCGGCGGTGCCTTCTTCTTTTCTTGCATTGAAGCGTTTACGAACAATGCGGTATCTCTTCTAAATCCAGGAGGCATTAATTGGCTCACCACATCGAGATGCTTGTCGTGTGGGAATCCTACGCGAAACTCTGATAAGAATTCCCGTCTCTTGAGTTTAGGATCAGTTAAGTCCCCGAGGCTGGGAAAAAGCCAACGGGCTGTATCTCGCGGAGTGACTGCGATGTGACAATTTGAGCAGATAGCCGGGGCCGGCCGTTCACGAGCGAAGAATTGTTTACGATGACAATTCAAACAAGAAGCGTGCTCGGGAAAATCAGAAATATCGGGAAAGGCAGCGTCGCCGGTGCGGATTGTTTTCCAGTTCTTCGAAGGTACTTTATGACATGAGTTGCAAGCGAGTTTTTGCGCAACGAAGTGGGTTTGGTGCGAAAACGTCTTGTAATCGATGGGAGGTTTCCGTGGAATTGATTTCTTTTGTGATCGACGAGTGGGCTGCCGGCGCTGCGGTGCTCCACCAGGTCTACTCCATGCTGGAAAATCCCACGAGAATAGAATCGAAAGGAGTATCAAGACACGGAACAATCTTCTGGAGTGAATAATCATTGAGCTCATGTTTTTCAGGGCCGCTGAGCGGCGCGATGTCTTCAGCTCCAGTGAATTCCAAAGGGCCTGACCCGTTCCGCGTTATTGCTTTGTGCATGAACGTGATCCAAGGAAATCAGATCGTGCCGAACTAGAATTAAGTTCGCAAAGGATACTTCAGAATCCTTTCCTGTAATACTATTTTCCTATTCCGTCGCAGCCTGCCGACTTTCGATTTGCCGAACCTTAAGGTAAACGAGCAACGCTAGAAATAGAATGAAAACCAGCGATACGGCGAGTCCGGCGCGCCTGAACCTCCGCTCCGCCAGGGCGTCTAATCCTGCTTGATAACCCTTGCTCGAGATCTCGAGGCCTGGCCCAATAATTTTTTCGACCTCTCCGGTTGAAGATGAATGAATCATCACGCGCGCATGAGTCAGAGCATCAGTTGCGTTTTTCAATTCAAACTTGGGTTTGCTTACCTCCATTCCCGCTCTCTCAGCCCGATTGAGAATTTCTGTCGATTTGTTGGTGCTTGCGATCAGGTCGCCAATACGCGAACGCATCGTTCCGGCAGCGATAAAGCCCTTATCACCGCTGTGATGACAGTTAACGCAAAGCGTGCCTTGCTCTGTTCCAATCAACCAATCGCCTGGCTTCGCAATCGCGTGATTGCTGTGACATGTAACACACTCGGCAAGCTGTTTCTGATCAAATGCAGCCTTGTGTGGACTGGTTTGAAATAATTCGGCCTGCCGAGCATGACACTGACCGCAGACGTTCGCCACTGAAGCGATCCCGGGAGGTGTTGCTCCATGATTGCCATGACAATCGTTGCAGGTAGGTGCTGAGAGATCCTGTTTCTCATTAAGCGCTTGTGCGTGAACGCTTGACTTATACTTTTCAAACTGGTCCGTCGGGATTCCGAAGCTGCGCATAAGATCTGCGTTGGCGTGACAACCAGCACAGGTTTGCGCAACGTTCAGCGGATATACTGTTGACAGCGGATCGTTCACGGCGCGAATGCCATGAACGCTGTGGCAACTGATGCATGTCGCCACGCGCTCTTCTCCCGCCTTCAGCAACTTCCCGTGCACACTTGTGTAATACTCGCGCTCCTGATCGACCCGTAAGCTGGGATTGAATCTCTTCATGAGATTAGCGTCGCTGTGGCACTTTCCGCAGTAGGCCGGGATATCGAGCTTCTTTGGTTTTCCGAGATAACCCTTCCGAGGATCCTTTGCTCCTTCCTTACTGTCGTCGTTGGGATCGCCGCCATGACAATCATTGCAGGACAGTCCTCGCGAACCATGGATGTCGTTAGCAAAAAGTTTGGCAGGCGTGCTGAGTCGCGGATCGTCCAACCGTCGGTGGCATTCGATGCAAGAGCTTTTTTTCTGTGCCGCAGACATCGTGAAGAGCGTAAGAATCGCCGTTAGCAAAAACGAGATCCGCAGCAATGTGCCCGGTTGGTTTGACCAACACAGCCAAAAGAACCTCGGAGGGCACTTGTCACTTCTGCAGTAGGATCTACTTTGCTGTCGTTTCATAACTAATCACAAAGGAGCGCCTCCTGACCCACGCTAATCATCACGTCACGTATCCGACAATTGTCATCACAATGATGTAAAGAAGCGCAACGACACCCAACAGGTTCAAAACCAACCTGCGGCGGCGATTTTCGGAAGACCTATCAACGAATGGCACAACAAACAGCAGCAGCGCCACAGCATTGAAGGCCAGGATGCCAATTACTTCGCCATCAAACTTCCATATCTTTGCCGGAAGGATCTTCAGAGTCTGAAACATGAAGAGGAAATACCACTCCGGCTTGATGCCTGCCGGTGCCGGGGCAAACGCGTCCGCTTTCTCCCCGAGTTCCCAAGGGAACAAGGCAGCCAACGCAGCCAGAACTCCGATCGCCAGAATCCAACCAATCAGATCGCGTAACAGGAAATTTGGAACGAACTTCATTTTCTTCAGCGGCTGACCCGACATGCCAGGTGGTACGCTCATGCCGTGAAGTTGGACCAACATGACGTGAAGGCCAATGACAACAGTCGCGGTCGCAGGCAGCACTGCGACGTGAAATCCAAAGAAGCGAGTTAACGTTGCTCCCGTGACATCGTCGCCGCCCCGAAGAAACCTGAGAATCGGGTGACCAACAATGGGAACTACGCCCGCGATCTCCGTACCTACCTTAGTCGCAAAAAATGCCAGCTTGTTCCAGGGAAGCAGATAACCGCTGAAGCCAAAACAGATGACGATGAAGAGAAGCGCAACGCCGCTTACCCAGGTGATTTCGCGCGGCGGATAGTAGGCACGTAAGAAGAAAACGCTGAACATGTGGATGAAAAGCGTCGCAATCATGAGGTTTGCTGACCAGCTATGAATAGATCGAATCAGCCAACCAAACTTGACCTCTGTCACGATGAACTGGACGCTCTCGAATGCGTTCTCGGAGCTGGGGCGGTAATAAAGGAGCAGGAGTATTCCAGTGATAACCTGGACCGTGAAGAGGAACAGCGTCATGCCGCCGAAGTAATACCAGATAGCATGCCTGTGAACAGGTACTTCCTTCTTTTGGACCAGCTTGGCGACGGAACTGATCGCCAACCGATCGTCGACCCAGTCTTTAGCTGATTGCATTCTCACGACTCATGATCTCGTGACAACGACATCATCACCGCGTGTATTGACTTTGAACTCCTCCAAAGGACGCGGTGGGGGCCCACCGATATTCTGTCCGCTCAAGTTGTATTGTCCGTTGTGACAAGCGCACCAGATTTGTTTAGTTTCCGGGCGATACTGGACGATACACTCAAGGTGCGTGCATACCGCTGAAAACGCTTTGAATTCTCCGCCTGCTGTGCGCACCAGAATGCCTGGCTTGTTTCCAAATTTGAAGATCTTCCCGGCATTAGCGGATATCTCGTTCAGCTTTGCCGCAACCACTGAGTTTTCACTAGACTCAACAATCTGAGGCGGCTGCATAAAACGAAAGATTGGATAAACGATTGCGCCCAGCGTCGCCATGGCGCTGGTACCCAGCAAATAGTCGAGAAAACTGCGACGACTTGGCTGGGCGTCAACGTGTTCCGACTTTGGTCCCTTATCCTGGAGCACTAGTGTTTTGCCCTCGCTCCCTGAAGTGCGCGCCCATTACGACGCCAAGGTTCCCCCAGCTTGTTCGCAGTTATATACATACACTCCAGCCGAAGTGTTCAACTTTGGCTGGAGGTCCTGGATAATCTTGTGCTAAGGAGGGTCAACCACTACTCTCTTCGCCCGATATAAATGCGCAATGAAGTATAGGGCAGATGCGCGTGGTAGTTCTGTGGGCGTGGGCCAACCACTTTACTTTCATTGTAGTTGTAATACTGATATCCGAAATTCCAATCGAGCCGGCGATTGATTTTGATCGCGAGCCTCACCTCAGGAGATTGAAAAGTCATCGGGTATGACGAAAGAAGATTTCCGGGATTGCCTAAAGGATCGGCGACTCGTGAACCCTGCCCATTGTCGTGGTTCACGCGGTAAGAGGTAAATAGCGTCGCGCGTCGCGCGAACCGAAATGTCGTATCAATGAAGAAGAAACTGTTCCTCACGTAATAGAGGCTGTGTCCCTGCGGGTGTTGGATGCTGTTGTAGAAATAATCCACGACGGCGTCGCTGTTGAGCCAGTTGTAGTTGTAACCAGTATTGATTGTGAAATCTGACCTAACCTGCCAATCAACCGACGATGTAAAGACCAGCGACTTCGAATCAACACCAAAGTCATTCAGCGAAACTTCCGCAATCTCAGAGGGATTAGCGTTGTTGCGAGTTATTAACGCACTATTGAATGAGAGATTCTTCCTTGGCGAATAACGGCTTTTGACGCGGAAGTTTGTGTAATTGTAGTTGCCGATGCGTGTGAATACGTTATCTGCGGTTCCGTGTTCGGCGTCGAAGTAAATCGTCCACTCAGATATTGGCCGAGTTTTGAAACCACCAAAGACTGCATTAGTGTGGTTTTGGTCCTCCTCTGCAGTTGATGAGCGGGTGGGGGGTGGGATTGAACCATTTGAACCAAGGTTGAATCCCTCGAAACCTTCGAAAACACGTCGGTGTGCGTATCGGTAGCCAAAATGGACGGCGTTACGAGCATTGAACTGATAATCGCCTTCGATCGTGTTCTGGTACTTCCGATACTCCGTCGTGCGATGAGCATCCAGATTGCTAATGCTGAACGTATCTGTTCTCGTCGTTGCGCCTGTGGGACGGGTAATCGTGAAGCGGTCAGCAAATACCGCATTGCCAGTTATATTGAAGTCTTCAACTCGGAACGTATTTGAGATCCGAAACTTGTTAGTGACCAACCAGGTGGCACCGATATCTCCAAGCCAATAAGGTCGCTCGGAATCACCGGTGATGTTGTATTGCCCCAAGTTCAGTGTATTGGGCGTTGCGTTAGGCGGAGTCGGAGGCCAGCCGGTCACCCTGGGGTTAAAGTTCGTGCCGGTCATGTTCTCGGCTTGAGTAAAGTTTGTGTCAGACTTGCTGTAAACAACCCTGGCAGTGATGTCAAGTTGCTTAGCTATAAGTGTGTGAGCACTGAAACGCGTGAAGTCAATGCTTCCACGAGTGGGTTCATTGTGGGTGAAGCTCGCCATGTTGAAGGCAGTAGAGGCTGCATTAATTCCTTTTGTAGGTCCCAAATCGACAAAGCTATCATCACGGAAACGCCGGAATCCCTGCAGGAAGCTCAAATCAATTCCAGCGACTCGAGCATCGGCACCGAATCGATAATCATCCGCACGCGATCTCAGATTCTGAGAATAGTTGAAGTCATTGCCAGCGAGATGGTAATTAGTGAACGCTGGTCCGCTGTAACGCTCCGGCGAATAACCCACGGTGAAGTGAAAGTTGCGATGCTTGGGCAGAAGGGTAAGTTCAAAATCGCCTAACTGTGTCTTGGTGTTATACCCGTGTTCCCCTGTGACCGGATTAGGAGGAACGGGAGGCGTAAAAGCCCAGTTGGGATTCACAAAGTTGTTCACAAACCTGAAGTAGTCAAAGCGTCTATATGAACCGTCAAAGCGCCACCACTTCGAATTCTCAGCGTTGACGCGTACCTGTCCACTTGGATCTCCGCCCCACCCGGTAGTCGTAACGAGAAGCGTATTAACCCAGGTGCTCTTCCCCTCATTTGATCTCATGAGAAATGTGGAGTCAAACAATCTTGGTCCAGCCGTATAATTGAGGTCGCTTTTGTATTTGTTTATGTCGCCATCGACGCTTTTTCCGCGGTAGCCAAACTCAATTGAGGAAATGATGTTGTAGCCGCCGGCATCGTCACCTGCCTGCACAGTCGAATTATCCGCTGTGTCTTTTTTCGGGCTTGGACTTGGACTTGGCTGCTGCGCTTTGATTGTTGCTGTCGATACAAGGAAAGTGCAGAGCAATCCCGCAATGATCGTTGTTGTTTTGCGATTCATAGGAATTACCAGTTCATGAAAGAGTTCTTTCCCGTAATGCAAAGCTACCTGAAGAAGACCGGGCTTGTGCGCGATCCGTGAATCTTGACGTGGCAAGCCGTGCAATTCGCATATTGCGCATTCTGATTATGCTGGGGACCGCCTGGTTCCACGGCACCGACATCGTGAGCTACGCTGTGACAGGTCAGACAAAGCTGATTCACCTGAGCAAACCTGAGCAAGCGTGGGTTCGACGATCCATGAGGCGTATGACATGCCACACAACCTTCTGTCTTCAACGGTGCATGTTCGTACGTGAACGGACCCTGCTTGTCAGCGTGGCACTTAATACAAGCCGCATCGGCACCCGTCGCTAGTCTTGCTTGTTTCAACTCAAAGCCGCCGTGGGGATTGTGACAATCGCTACACTTCATCACCCCCTCGAGGACTTTGTGATGAAATGATTTCTGAAAGTCGGGCTTCACTTCCCCGTGACAACCAATGCACAGTTGAGGTTCGCCCTTCTTCAGCATGGCAATCGTAGAAAAATCTTGCTTCTCAGCGTTTGCCGGCCCAACGAAAGTAATCGACTGCGGTACGTTTCTACCGGCGGGGGTTGAATGCGCAGTGTGACAATCAGTGCAACCAATGTCATTGCGCCAATGCTCGCCGCGCCGGAAGTTATTCCTTTCCTCCCGCCCGGCATGACAACCCAAACAAGATTCAGAAATTTCTTTGGATGATTTGTTTTTGTAGGAAATGATTTTGGCCGGATCACCCTCTGCGATGTGAGCTTTGCCCGGACCATGACACGATTCACAACCAGTCACCTTGCTCTTCCAACTTCCCATCTTTGCAAGTTCGGCGTGTGAAGTGTTTCGGAAGGCCTTGAACTGGTCTTCGTGACAGTCTTTACAGGCATCGCTACCGACATAGTCGTCGGCCGTAGAACTCACGGCCTTTGCCTGCGTCGGACTCACAGATTGTGAAGACACTCTTACGGCGAGCCAGGTAATCGCACCCATTCCGCAAATCAGAACAGCTATGAGGAGTCTGGTTCGACTCACTTCGGCCTCCTAGAGTCAATGATTGGTGTAGCAAACTATCGAGACAGGAACTCAACCGCGATAGTCCGAATACCGTTCCGCAATGAGCATGCCAACAGGAGTGGTCATGTTTTGGGACTAAATGGTGTCAGGAAAGCAGGATTGGGGGGAATTTACCACAATATTTCGCACCACATGTGAATATTTCCCCAACTCAATTTCCCCAAACTTAACTAGTCGCCGTCACCATCAACGTTCACTATGTCTTTTGTGTTGCGGCTTTGCTGTGCGATGCCTCCGGACTGGAGGTCGCTTCAACTGTCATGTGGTGTTGGAAAAGCTGTGCTGAGGCTGCAAGAAAATCGTAAGACGTAATGATTCCGACCAGGTGGCTATTATCAACTACGGGAATGCAGCCTATGCGATTCCGTCGCATGATGGCGATAGCTTCGAGCGATGAAGTTGACGGACTGACAGTAATCGGATCGGGCAGCATTATCTCCCGCACAGTAATCAAGGCGCGGTCGTTATCGGATGCACGCTTCGTCAAAATTCGTAATAGCATTCTATGGGTAACGAGGCCCACCAACTTACCATCCTCATCCTCAACCGGCACGTGCCTGATATGTCTCCAGTCCATGACACTGGCCGCCAGATCGATGAGATCGTCTGGATGAACAGTGAATAGATCGGTTGTCATGAACTGCGAAACAATCCGATAGCCTTGCGACCAGTCTCCAGTTTCCTCAGGTTTGATCGCCGGCCAAAGATGCACGGGCTTCCCTTCTTTCTGATGGGCTAACATGGCAGAAGTGAGCATGCGCTGGCGAATATCCTTAGAAACTTCGTCTTTCGTTTCGGCAAAAGCTTTCCTGATCCAGCGAGACCCTGTTTGACGACTCCGTGCACGCTCCTCGATGATGTCGAGATACCTATGGATATCGTTCTCATCGACTTTTGATTTCTTTAGACCCTGTCGAGCCAAAGGCAATAGCTGGTCAAGTATCAGTGTTGATGCTGTAACACACTGACCATCAATCCACGTGAAGTGAGCCTCGAGGCCATGGCGAGCAGCTCGGAAGAAATTCGACTTGGCATCGTCGAAATTCATTCGACGCGAGACCTCTTCATACTCTTCCGGTAAGGCCAACATCAATCCTGAGAAGAAAGCGGCGTTTGCGATTTCGTCGACAATAGTTGGGCCCGCAGGCAGCGCACGGTTTTCAATACGCAGATGCGCAACCCCATCAGAGACGCCATAACACGCTCGGTTCCAACGCCACACAGTACCGTTATGGAGACAAAGTGCCGAAAGACGAGGCGTCTCTCCACGTGCAAGGACCTGAAATGGGTTCTCGTCTGGTTGAGCGATCATGATTGGTCGAAAGCGTGAGATTTGATCATGAAACAGGTCAATAACTGAATTACGCAACCACTGATCACCGAAACTCACTCGCGTTGGTTGACTGCGTGCTAGTTGAGGTCGAGAGCGTTCATCAGTCGAATGTTGAAACAGTGCCACCCTGGTTTCGTGCCAAAGCCGGTGACCAAACAGAAGCGGCGAATTCACAGCGACCGCCAGCACCGGAGCAGTTATCGCTTGTGCGAGATTGTAATGGTTGACGAATTCATCGGGACTCGTTTGAAAGTGCACCTGAAAGCTTGTATTGCACGATTCCATCATGATGTTGTCGTGCGTGAGGTGAAGCTCATCGAGACCCTTGATGTGGATCGACAATGGACCTCCCCGCATGCCAATCACACCCCGATTTAGTTCCAGATAACGCGGATTCGATGCGAGGTTTGCAAGGGTAAGGTCTGACTGTTGAAGCGTCGGGAGGATTCCCGACAGTAAGACGTCAGCATTAAGCGTTTGCGCACTTGCGCGTGTCTTATCGATAAGCTGTTCCAGTTCTGACTGCATTTGACTGAAACACGCACCCGTCAAGACAAGGGGTGTCAGGTTAGCCTCAAGATTGAACTTCGCGATCTCTGTGGTTAGCCTGGATTCATTAGCGTGACTTAAAACTTGAGCAGAAACCGGGGCAGGTCGAAGGTTGGAATCAATCAGAAACATCTCCTGCTCGGCGCCGATGCGTGTCACGCCGGTCTCTACGCGATGGTCTTCCAACATGAACGCTAGCGCGCGCAGGTCCTCGAGCAACGCTTTCATAAAAGCTTGAGACTTCTTTTCGTCTAGATGTTGTTCGACGTTATGTTCGCCCATAGTTTGCTCTTTGAGTGAGCAAATTGGAGGCCAATAAGTTAAGCGCGATATGCAGTTGGAAACCACGTTGGCCTGCGAACTATTACCGGGGAAGGACGGCAGGTGGGCGATAACACACAGTAGGCACCGGTGTCCGATATGCTTTAGCTTGTCGGCTCAGCTGACTTACTCAAAGGCAGTTACCGACAAGCTAAAGCATATCGGACATCGTTTACTTCACTTCGCTGGCAAAACTGCGCGCTTGCTTTTCGACTTCATCTGCATTCGTTGGGCCTGAAAAGATAAGAAGTCGATAGCGAAAGGTGACACTCTGTTGCGGTTGAAGTGTGAAGTTGAGTTTCTCTCGTCCATTACTAAACACTTCCTGGCCCAGCGGATTGGCAGCAAACAATCCGTAGCCGCGTGCGTGCCAATAGGTCGGAAAGCCGACGTTACTCGGATGATCAAGAATTGCGAGAGTAATCGGTTCCTGATTGACTTTGCCGGTCAACATCGTCCAACGGGCACGTGTTCCCCAGACAGCATCACCAGTCTTTCCCTCGCTGCTATGGTAGAGACCACTGACTCCTGTGTTGTCTAGCACTTTTACCTCAGTTGCGTGACCACCGGAGTCGGTAAAAACCAGCGGCTCGTTTGAAGGTTGTTCAAGTTCACGTCGAACTCGCATGCCAAGGAGGCCTTCTTTGTTGTCTTGGAATACGACCGCCTCAGTTAAGGCTGTCAGTTTCGTAATTCTATCCACCGCACGCATGGTTGGTCCGCTATGAAAAACAAAGGTAGTCGTCTCACGCACAACTGGCTGCCCATCCGGCATTAACCAATCCATTTCCACCGTCAACTCAGCACGGTCTTTTCCGTCTGACGTGTGAACGATGCGGCGGTGAACAACCGAGCCCATCTTTTTTTGTTGTTCGGCTGGCAGTTCGACTGAATTGTTCCAGAAGTCGACACCATTTACGTTCCCGTAGTTGAACCAGAGCCCGATGTGATGTGGGTGATCCACGCGCTCACCAGTTCGCGGTTCGAGCGGAAAACCCCGTGTGACGATCGTACCTGCGGACGTACGTAGCGGGAAGAGCGTTGGCACTTTGAGCTTGTCCGACCATTGATAAGATGTGAACGGTTGTCCATCGACAAGGATATCGACTCGGCGAGCTGCTTCATCCTTGACGACGCGCACAGCGCGTTGCTGTGCAGTAGTGGCAGGTGTTAAGCAACTAACGAGGACGACGACGATCGTCGCCAAAATTCTCCGACTGAATTGCATCCGTTTCCTCTCAGTTATTATTGGAAGAACGCATTAGACGCCGTTACCTCAAAACATACCAAGCTGTTCTTCGGCTATGCCCTCTGATGTGAGGCGGCGGCTTTGCCCCGCCGTCCACTGCCGATTACCTTCGGGCTACGCCCTTAGCGGTTCTCGACTTAACGATTAGTGCCCAAAGCGAACCAGGGCGTAGCCCAACGAACCAAAAGAGCGTTACACCGGGGCAAAGCCGCCGCCTCACATCGGGAGGCTAAGCCGATTGAAGGCTCGCGCCAACTTTTGAGGCAAAGCACGTCACCGCCGTCGCTCAACTCACCACGACTTTTTGATTGACGTCATCGAAAGTAACCCGCTGCCCTGATTGCAACGCTGCAACAGTCATACAGATTGCCGTCGAATGATTGTAGCCGGCCTGAACACTCGCATGGGGCGTCTGGCGACTGCGAACACACTCCATCCAGTTTCGCATGTGGGCTGACGTGAGACTGTCCGCACCGGTATTGGCGCTCGTGACCGCCGGCGTTTGTTCGGCAGGATCAGCCAATGAGATCTCCGTTAACTGATTTGGCTGCATCTGCATCTCGTCGGCTTCTTTCCTGCGCAGACCACCCTCGGGAGTGATCTTGTTCGTATCGAGATTGAGCATCCCAGAGTTTGAATAATAAAACTCCTTAACCCCTCCCGCTGAATTGCTGAACCGCGAGGAATAGACCACCTGGAATCCTTTCGACATATCGTTGAGCGGACCGTAGTCAAACACCGCTGTCATCGTGTCGAAGTTTTGTCGCCCGTCATGCCACTGGTAAATACCGCCATTCGCAACAACGCTACGCGGCCGCGGAAATCCGGAAAACCAGTGAACGGTATCAATCTGGTGTGACATCCACTGACACGGAATACCTGACGAGTATGGCCAGAAGAGACGAAACTCCAGATACTTTCTCGGATCCCACGCTGCCTTTACGCCCTTCTCGCGCCGGTTAAGTAAGAAACGGTCCCAATCAGTATCTTCCTTGCGAATCTCTTTCACGAGTTGTGGCCTGCGCCAACGACCCGGTTGATTAACGTTCCACGTCATCTCGACCATCACTATGTCGCCAAACTTACCTGACTTTATAAACTCGTTCGCACGAATGTAGTTGCTACCACTCCTACGCTGGCTACCGATTTGAACAATCCTCTTGGTTTCCTCTACGGCTTTGAGAATTGCGCGCGCATCGTCCATCGTGTTTGCCATGGGCTTTTCAACGTACGCGTCACGACCGGCGCGGACAGCCTCGACTCCGTGTAGTGCATGTTGGAAGTCCGCAGTGGCAACTAAGACAGCATCGACATCTTTTCGATCGTAAAGCTCTTCGTTGTTACGAGCCTTGGCGATCTCATGCCCTACCAGTTTACCGACTGCTGTTGCTCCCTCATCACGACGTCGACTCCAGATGTCTGAAACGGCGACTAGATCAAAATTAAGTTCTTTTGCGTGAAGTAAGAGTGCCGGAATCAAGGCCTGACGGCAGCGGTCAGAGTACCCGACGATGCCGACGCGGACTCGATCGTTTGCGCCTAGGATCTGTGCGTAGCTTGACGCTCGTGAAGCAATGACGACGCCAGCCGCGCCCAGCGTTGCGGTCTTCATGAAGTCGCGACGTGAGTTTTTAGTGTCAGACATTTTAGTCCTCCTGAGTGTTGAAGAGCGCTTGAGTTGTGTTTGCTAAGGTTCTCTTTATCACAATTGACTCTTCGCTTGTAAGCGGGATCGCCAATCGAAGTCACACCTTCATTCCGAGCTTTTCTTCGAGATACTTCTTACTAACCTGCGCACACTGTTTTGGCGTCATCGATTTATCAGGCACGCCATCTAACTCAATGATTGCCCAACCACCAAAATTGACGTCTTTCAACGCAGCAAAGACAGACTTGAGATCAACTCGTCCTTTGCCGAGCTCAACAAAACGATACGCACGTCCGCGGGAATCCGAGGTTGTCAGACTCTCGACATCTTTTATGTGCAGGAACAAAAGACGATCTCGATACTTCCGAATTGCTTTAACAGGGTCTCCTCCACCTTGCTGGTAGTGAGCAATATCCAGTTCGAGTTTTATGTAAGCGAGATCTGTGGCGTCCATAATCCTATCGACTTCATCCGGGGCCTCGCCCAGGCTTCCCATGTGATTGTGGTAGCCGACTGGGATACCAAGGTCATTTGAGCGTTTGCCGATCTCACTTAGCACGTGACCGAGTTGTTTGAAATCAGCTGCTTCGGGCTTTCGATCTTTGGGCCTGGCCGAATCTGTTACTTGTAGATAGCGTCCGCCAACTGCTTTTACGAACTGTGCATTATGAACATGCTTGGCGATCTCATCAGCTTCAGTGCCTGGAGCAATACCAACACCCCCACTTGAAAAAGCCACCATCTCGAGCTTGTGTTGGGCGAGAAGATCTCGCAACGCCCCAGGACGATCACCGAAGTCCTTAAGGATGTTGCTGCGCAGTTGAATTCCGGGAAACCCCAGTTCGGAAATATCGTTGATTGCCTGTACGTCGTTTCCCTCCCAGGTTATTGCGGCATACCCAAAACGAATCGTGCTACCTGCCTTGCTTAATCCATTGATGCGGGATAAGTCGAGCGAGGCAAAAGCAATCGTCCCGGCGCCCATGCCAAGAAGGAAGTTACGACGCGATAGTGTCGAAGACATAGCTTATCTCCTCAAGCTTAGTTCAGACTAAAAAACGATGATGACTTGTGACTTAAAGTACCGACAAGTGGTGTGACTCGTGACGGAACTCTAACATAGTTCAGTCATATGAGCGTCGTGCTGAGACCGCAGGCGTTGTGCTGGGAGCGCAGGCGTCCTCGCCTGCTGATAGCTTGTTAGTAACGCTGGTGGTCACCGAGCAAGCGAGGACGCTCGGGATCCAGCACTCTAGATCACCGCTTTAAGGCTCTTGTGGTTCTGCTCATATAACTTCAGGATTAGTTCACCAAATATCGTGTTGGCCCAGGCAAACCAGGACCGTGTGAACTTCTTCGGATCATCTTTGTGAAATGCCTCGTGCATGAAACCGGTTCCACCGTGAGTTGTCCTCAACATTTTTAGACATAGCATAATTTCTTTGTCGTCGGTGCTCGTCAGCGCCCTCATGATGATTCCTAGAGGCCAAATCATGTTTTGCCCGACGTGCGGACCACCTGTTCCTTCTCCGGCCTGGCCACGGAAGAAGTAAGGATTTGCGTCGCTTAGGACCTTTGCTCGCGTCCGGCGGTAGATAGGATCACTCGCATTGCAACAACCGAGGTACGGCAAAGATAACAAGCTCGGCACATTTGCATCATCCATGAAAAGTTGATTGCCAAATCCATCAACTTCATAAACGTAGGTCGAATCATTCTTGCCATAGTTATTCACGGCTTCACCAACTTGCAGCGCCAGTTCACGACAGTCCGCGGCCAACACTTTATCTGACGACACCGCAGAGAGAATCTCGGCGAGTTGATTAAGCGCAACGACTGCAAACATGTTCGCAGGGATTAGAAAAGGATAGACGCACGCATCATCTGACGGTCGAAACGCGGAGTGAATCAGGCCAACAGGTTTGGTGGGATTACCAAGGCCGTTGAAGGGAGGAGTGTCGATAGGATTGTCAGTAGTCCGTTGAAATGAATATGGACCCGGTCCCTTCAATCGTTGTTGCTCACGGAAGGTTTGAACAATTAGTTTACAAGCCTGCTTCCAATCCGCGTGAAAACATGACTCGTCGCCGGTAGTTTTCCAGTATGCATGTGCCAGGCGGATTGGATAGCAGAGCGAATCGATCTCCCACTTGCGCTCGCAAAGCTCTGGGCGAAGAGCGGGCTTATCGTTTACACCCCAGGGACAGGCCTTCGCCCCAAAACTAAATGCGTTGGCATACCTGTCAATCAGGATGCAGAACGTTTGCCGATTGATGACGCCCGCGATCATTTCCTTTAGCTTCTTGTCATCTCGTGCAAGCGGTACGTAAGGAGTTATCTGCGCGGATGAATCGCGCAACCACATCGCGTTTATGTCGCCAGTAACGACGACTGTGTCTGGCCGGCTCTCCCGGGAACCAAACGTCACTGTCGTATCGAGTGTGTTGGGAAAGCAATTTTCGAAGAGCCAGGCAAGTTCCGAATCGGCGATGACTCGCTTCACCTCGATGATCTTCGCTTCAACGGCTTCGCTGACAAACTTTCGCTGTGGGGGGGCAGGTCGTTGACTCTTGAAATCAACAGGCGAGGAGTTTTTACCACGGAGGAAATTCCGGCTTCCGAAGACAGCGAAGGTACCGGCTGATGCTAGTCCCAACAGGACTCTTCTACGTTGATTCATTCGTTTCGACTGTCCGATGCTTAAGAGATCTTGCAAAAAGTCCATGAGTGACTCGCGAGCGGGAACACTAAAAGCGTTTGCTTCTTCAGCGCGTCTTTCTTCACTCCGGAGGAGTGCTATGTTTATAGCTCAAGCAACTTCGCAACTCTACTCTGTTCGGAAGAGCGGCATTCGTTCGGAAACTAAATGGAATCGCCATTGCCGCTCTTCCGAACAGAGCCGGAGGAGAATGGCTTGCTGGCTATAAACATAGCACTCCTCCGGAGTGGAGAACCTCACATCGTTTTTCCAAGAGATACCGGCCCGACACGCTAAAGCATATCGAACATTCAGTACTAACCCATCCCACAAAACCCGTCCATTCCCGACCCGGAACTGTGGACGCTACGGTGCCTGTCTGTGGCGCTAAACCTTAGCCAAATCCACGCGCTCTCCTAGGATGCTCAAGCTTTAAGAAGGCCACGGGCCTAAGACTAGTTTGAGGAGAGTTATCGCCTGAAAGGCAGAGGAACCCATGCAAGTCAATTTGCGAAATTTCGGTTTTGCACTGATTGCGATCGCAATCATTTCCGTTTCCGGCTATGCGCAGAGCCAGGAAGACAAAACGCTTGCGCCTTACTTCTTCGTCCAGGGGGATCCAAGCGTCGATCATTTACCGCTCAAAGACACTCGTGTCGATATTTCGATCTCGGGAGTCATTGCCGATGTCAAAGTTGTTCAGACCTATCGCAACGAGGGAGTGCGTCCCATCAACGCCTCCTACGTCTTCCCTGCTTCGACCCGCGCCGCCGTCTACGCGATGCGCATGCGAATCGGCAACGACGTGATCGTCGCTAAGATCAAAGAAAAGGAGCAGGCAAAGAAAGACTTCGAACAGGCTAAACAAGAAGGCAAGAGTGCGTCACTGTTGGAGCAGGATCGTCCGAATGTGTTTTCGATGAAGCTGGCGAACGTTATGCCGCAGGAGCAGGTTGATATCGAGCTTCATTACACTGAACTCCTGGTTCCGACAGATGGAGTTTATGAGTTTGTGTTTCCAACGGTTGTCGGTCCTCGGTATTCCTCACAGAAGGACTCCACTGACAAGAATCAGTTCGTAAGTACGCCCTATTTGCATCAAGGTGAGAAGCCAACCAGCACTCTGCACATCACGGCAAGGGTTGCCGCGGGTGTGCCCATTCAGGAAATCAACTGCCCATCGCACCAGATCTTTCCGCAGTTTCAGAATCCAAGTACAGCGCAACTGACATTGGATGATTCCGATCCATTCCAGGGAAATCGCGATTTCGTTTTGCACTATCGCCTGGCGGGCAATCAAATTACTTCTGGTCTGCTGCTCTTCCAGGGCGAAGATGAGAACTTCTTTCTTTACATGGCCCAGCCGCCGTCTCGTGTAGCCGCTGAAGACATACCTCCGCGTGAATACATATTCGTCGTCGATGTCTCGGGGTCAATGTCAGGCTTTCCACTTGAGACATCCAAACGACTGTTAACCGACTTGATTGGACAGTTACGCCCAACCGATTACTTCAACATCGTGCTTTTTGCGGGTGACTCGACTGTCCTGTCTGAAAACTCGCTGCAGGCGAACAAGGAAAATCTCGCCCGTGCAATCAAGTTGCTGAACGATCAACGTGGCGCAGGCGGCACCGAACTGTTGCCCGCAATTCAGCGAGCGATGAATGTTCCTCGTCAACAAAACAGTTCACGCAACGTTGTTGTCGTAACCGATGGATACGTCGACGGCGAACAAGGTGTCTTCGACTACATCCGTGACAATCTTGGTCAAAGTAACCTTTTCTCTTTTGGTATTGGCAGTTCCGTCAATCGTTACCTCATTGAAGGTATGGCCAAGGCAGGTATGGGTGAGCCATTCATTGTTAGTGAGGAATCAGAAGCAGCAGCAGTTGCAAATAAGTTCAGGGAGTACATTCAAACTCCGGTCCTTACCAACATTCAGATTCGATCTAACGGGTTCGACACCTACGACGTACACCCCGTTCATTTTCCAGATCTACTGGCGCAACGACCGTTGATTCTCTTTGGCAAATGGCGTGGCCCAATCACAGGTACCTTTGAACTCTCCGGCAAGTCTGGTCGCGGCGATTACATCGCAAGCCTGGATGTTGCAGGCGTGCAGCCAGACGAGAGTAATCGTGCTCTGCGTTATTTGTGGGCCAGGTCTCTTATTGCCGAGTTGTCTGACTATGGTGCGTCCAATGTGTCGGACGATAGAGCCAAAGAGATCACGTCGCTCGGCTTGAAGTACAACTTGCTGACACGATACACGTCGTTCATAGCTGTTCGTGAAGTTGTGTCCAATACTCTCGAACCGGCTAAAGACATAAATCAACCTTTACCGTTGCCAATCAGAGTTAGCGACATGGCTGTTGGCGATACGGAGACCGGCAGCGAACCGGAGCTTATGTGGTTGATGGTAGGTTCTGTCTTGCTAATAACGATGATGATTCTCCGCCGACGACGGCAACTTGTATGAACAACAAAACCAAATGGAGCGCACAGTTGATGGTGGTCTTGCTGTGCGCTCTGGGGTTGAAGCTGTTCTACTCCACGGCAAGCCCCGACAACTTGCGTTGGATCCTTGCGCCCACGACGCGGCTGGTAGAATTCGCGAGTGGTTGGAGGTTCACGTTCGAATCGCACGCCGGTTACATGAGCAGCGATCATAGTTTCCTGATCGCCGCTTCATGTGCGGGTGTGAATTTCCTGATCACAGCATTTCTGATGTTGACTTTGAAACGGCTTTGGTTTGATCGCGTCGAAAACATCAGTTGGGGCTTTGTTCCGGTCGCAGCGCTGATGGCTTACGCAGCAACAATCATAACGAACACAGTTCGCATCTGCGTCGCACTAAGGTTGCAGGAGTTGCGAGGCGAGATAACGTGGCTAAGTCCAAATCAACTTCACCGCGCTGAGGGGATCATTGTCTACTTTGGATTTCTCTGGTTGCTGTACGTGATGACTAATCGAGCAGTGTCAAAATTGCGAATAGTCTTTCCACTCTCCGTCTATTATGCAACTACACTCGGCTTACCGATTTTGAATGGTGCCTACAGACAGGGTATGGAGTTTTGGGAGCATTCGTCGTTTGTGCTGGTGCTGCCATTGATGCTGATTGTCCCAGTTGTGCTTGCGCGGTTTTTAATGCGAGCTTTTGTTAAGTTGCGTGGCGAGGCAAAAGCGCAGCAAGCTGCAACCCAATGGTCTTCATCCTGAAAGGATGTAATTGAATAGCCGTGGGCGAGCGGCTTTTGCGCGACGCCCACGGATAACATGGCCAATAACAACCCGACCCTGAAAGGGTCGAACATGGCCCCGCTATTAACTCTCATCCGTACAGGATGAGAATCTCCGTTAGTCGAGATTTTCCAGGTCAACCCAACCAGCGTTGTGCGACGTCACTGATCTCATTTGACTCATCGTCCGGTTTGTCGTGTCTATCGTTGGACAGTCAATCCGGGCAGTCTCGATGAAGTTGTTGAGATTGGCATCCGCTTCGGCTCGAAATAGATCTGCCCAGGGCTCCAACTCTACTTTGCGTTCACCTGATAACACTTCACGAATAAGTCTGCTCAGCATTTCGACGTCGCCAAAGGTGTAAGTAAGCATTCCTCGCGTCTCACCCACGTTCACTGCAATCACTGGAACGCCAGACCAAATCGCTTCGACTCTCGAGATTCCATAACTCTCCGCTCCGAAAGCTCGAACAAACAAATCACTGCGAGAAAGAATTTGATAAATCTCCGGATTCGGAATGTTTGTCAGCACTGTGATCCAATCGCGACCAGCCAAAACCCTTTCCCTGTAAGAAGGGTCGGTTGCAAATGTTCCGTCGAGGAGTAGCACTCCGATATCTTCTTGTGTCTCGGTACGAAGTCTCTCGACAGTGATTGCCACGTGTTCAAAACCGTAAGCCGGAATAAAGGTACCGATGGAGCAAATTCGCTTCTCGCGTTTCAGAAAGTTCTCCAGGATTCGCTCGGTACCGGCATCAAGATTCATCTCCTGTGCTTCCGGAGGAATGTTTAGGAGACTTGGGATAACTGTCATTTTTCTCGTGATCGTAACTTCACTCGTAAGCCAATCTCGTAAAGTCTCGTTCACCAGAATAAACTCATCGATCGCTGCGATTGCTTTTTTGAAGCGGCGCTTTTGTGCAGGAGTGAAGCCGGGATAACGCTCGGGGAGCGAACCATCACAGATATGTTTGACCCACTCAAATCCAAGCAGTCGCTTAGCTACCAACCAGATAGGAAGTAAGATTGGATGTGGGTATTCGAGATGAAAGTGAGTGAAGTCAACAATGCGCGACCTGTACCCCTGTTTGACGAGGGCTTTGATTACGCCAAATCTCCGGTGATTGAAGCGCGTGATCCTGGGGTCGTTCGATTCTTGTCCAAAATAAGCCCAAACAAGAACTGGAGCGCTCTTTACGTGCCCCCACAATGTGCTTAACAGCACTGACACGCCGCCATAAGGCGGTGGCATAGGACCAAACAAGATAACGCGTTTACTCATGACCGAACCAAAGCGCAGACCTTAACTTTGTGGTCATACGTAACGCAAATGTAGAAACACAAACCATTTCCTTTGAATGCAGCTTCAATCCGAAACGCACAAAAATACTAGCTCCTCTGCGTCCGTTGTCGTGCCGTCGTATAACCACAAAGAATATGTCGGATGGTGCCTCCGTTCGATCATAAAGCAGACAATGCAACCCTTGCATCTCCTGGTGATTGACGACGGATCAACCGACGACTCGCCGCGAATTATTGAATCAGTATTGAAAGACTGCCCATTCCCTTGCGAACTAATTGCGAGGGAGAATCGCGGGTTATCTGCAACACTCAACCAGAGTTTGGAATTAACGAGCGGGGATTACTTCGCCTATCTGAGCTCGGATGATGTTTGGCTCGAAGAGTTCCTCGAAGCAAGGATAGCGCTTCTTCGCAGCCGTCAAGCCGCCGTCCTCGCATACGGCAATGCCTACTTGATCGACAAACAAAATAAGGTGGTTGATTGTACGGGAGACTGGGCACACTACAAAGATGGGGATGTGAGAAGCATGTTGATGCGAACAACCGCACCAATGAGTCCAACCGTTCTTTACAAGCGCGAATCAATTGAGCGACATGGATGGTATGAAGGCAGCCGACTCGAAGATTACGAACTCTATTTGAAGTTGAGTCTTGACGGTGAGTTTGCTTTTGATCCGCAAGTGTTGTCAGCGTGGCGAGTTCACGAGACGAATACGAGCTGGGACCAGAAGATGATGCTCGATGAGCAGCTCAATGCGTTGAGACGGGTTGCTGCAGAATTAGGAATTGGGGCTCGTCAACTGGAAACTCTAACTAAAGAAATAAACTTCAATCGTGTTGAGGACTTTCTGCGACTTGGGGACAAGAAGGAGGCTACGCAACTGGCACTCAGAAACCTTAAGGGCGTTTCACTTGGGCGACTGGTCCGAGTTCTGGGACGACTGGCACTTCCCTACTCTGCAGTTTCATGGTGGCGACAGCGAAGACACCGCGCGGCAACACAACAGTACGGACGACTGGACGTGTGAGCCGCTCAGTTTTTCCTCTCCTTGACGTTCATCTCATACGGTGGCTAGACTCGACTCATTAAAACTTTTACCTACTTCGCTTCGATAACTTCTTCTCCCATCACTTGCCAGTGAACACTACAGAAAGTCAGACGAATCTAACGGCAACTGGTTCTCAGCTACAAACAACCTCCACACCGGATGTCTTCGAGGACGCTAAGTTCGTCATCGATGCACGAGATGCAGCCCTCGGACTACATTTACGCGAGCTGTGGAACTATCGTGAACTGCTTTACTTCCTGACATGGCGTGACATAAAGCTTCGCTACAAACAGACAGCGCTGGGTGCGGCCTGGGTAATTATCCAGCCACTGTTCACGATGCTCCTGTTCACACTCTTCTTCGGCAAGCTGGCGCGCATGCCGTCTGACAATGTTCCATACCCGCTGTTCGCTTACGCAGGGTTAGTTCCCTGGACTTTCTTTTCCAACGCAATAACCAACAGTGGTCAGAGTTTGGTGGGAAATAGCACGTTGATCAGCAAAGTCTATTTTCCACGAATCTATATTCCGGCAGGCGCAGTCGCAGCCGGGTTGCTTGATTTCGCGATTGCCTCAGTCTTGCTTCTGCCGATGCTGATCTACTACGACGTCACTATCACCTGGCGAATCTTCTTGTTACCTGTTTTCGCACTGATGGCAACTATGCTCGCGTTAGGTGCCGGCATGTGGTTGGCCGCGCTGAACGTAAGATATCGCGACGTTCGTTACGCGATTCCGTTTTTAGTCCAGCTCTGGCTGTTTGCATCGCCGGTGATTTATCCAGCCAGCATTGTGCCGCCGAAGTGGAAATGGCTACTGGCCGTGAACCCGCTGACGGGTGTTATCGAAGGCTTTCGCGCTTCAATTCTTGGTAAAGAGTTCGACGTGTCTACGATCTCGTCATCAGTAATTGTGACTTCACTGATTCTCGTATTCTCCTTCTTTGCTTTCCGGCGCGTCGAGGATAGTTTTGCGGACGTAGTTTGATGAAACCAATCATTGCAGTTGAAGAGCTG
>Ga0163163_10000301_pt1 | contig 48471 bp, 50 predicted proteins | sample S65metaG_FD_119766 | JGI IMG/M metagenome (GOLD analysis project Ga0163163, IMG submission 119766) | Switchgrass rhizosphere microbial communities from Kellogg Biological Station, Michigan, USA - S6-5 metaG | ecosystem: Host-associated > Plants > Roots > Rhizosphere > Soil | place: USA... | reverse complement strand
TGGCCACGATCGCGCTGCTGGTTCCTTCGATGGTCTCGCAAGCTGACTCGGTGGCAGGCGCTGCGTTCACCCGGAAGTTAAGCGTCGGATTGGCGCTGCTACTGATCCTCGCCTACGGGTTGGGCATGCTGTTCTCGCTCCATACTCACAAGGAGTTATTCACGAGCGCGGAACACGCGGAGGCCGACGAAGCTCCCTGGCCCATTGGTCTGGCCCTGGCCACGCTGGGCGGTGTCACGCTGCTGGTCGCGCTCGTCAGCGAGATCTTTGTCGAGTCAGTGCAAAAGGCAGCGGAATCATTTGGGATGACCCCAGCTTTTGTTGGTTTCATCGTCGTGGCACTGGTGGGCGGCGCGGCGGAGATGGCCTCGGCGTTTTCCGGCGCACGCAAGAATCGACTCGACCTAAGCGTCGGCATTGCCCTGGGCAGCGCGTCCCAGATTGCGCTCTTTGTTGCACCCGTACTGGTACTCGTGAGCTATTTCATAGGGCCCACGCCGATGGATCTGCAATTCTGGCCGGGCGCCGTGATAATGATTCTCATCGCCACCCTCACTGCGTCGCTCGTTACCAACAGCGGCCGTTCGGCCTGGTTCGTTGGAGCTTTGTTACTGATGGTTTACCTGATATTCGCAATGACGCTTTATCTCTTGCCACCCCGCGAGCAATAAAAGCTGACAACCAAATTCACACGCCAATGTCTGACGAAGCTGAAAAATCCTCCAAACGCGTCCTTGAACCGCACGATCGAATCTCGGAAGTTCTCTTCGGACTGATCATGGTTCTCACCTTCACCGGTTCACTGAGCGTCGCCGAAGCAGGCCGCGAAGATGTCCGCACCATGCTCATCGGCGCGCTCGGCTGCAATGTGGCCTGGGGCATCATTGACGGAGTCCTTTATTTGATGGGCTGCCTGGCTGAGAAAGGCCAAAAGGTTGCAACGCTCCAGGCGCTTCGAAAGGCGAAGGACCCAAAAAAAGCGCAGCGGTTGATCGCCGGCGCGTTGCCTCCGCTCATCGCTTCGGTCATGCAACCGCCGGAGTTGGATTCCATTCGCGAACGACTAGCTCAGCTTCCGGAACCGCCCTCAACCGCGCGCCTGGCCAAATCCGAGTGGCTGGGCGCACTGGCCGTATTTCTACTCGTGTTCCTTTCCACCCTTCCAGTGGCGGTTCCATTTATGGTACTTCACAACGCGAGATTGGCGATGCGTGTCTCCAATGTCGTTGCGGTTGCGATGCTTTTTATCACCGGCTTTGCTTATGGCCGGTGCGTAGGCCGGTCGCCGAAACTGTTTGGCATGGGAATGGTCGTATTGGGCGGAATTCTCGTTGCGCTCACGATCGCGCTGGGAGGATGAGGAAGTCGCTTCCATCCCTGGCTCTAATTGGTGTGTTGGTCCTCTCGGCGACGGAGGCTCTCGGATCCGAAGACCAGGGCGTGCCTCAAACTGCCGATGCACCGTCCTCCAAATCCGAAGAGGATGGATGGCTCGACAGCAGTGCCTTTCTTGACGAGAAGTACGGGTTTCTTCCTATCATCCTGCCTATCACTGAACCTGCAGTGGGCTACGGCGCTGCAGCCGGTTTGGCTTTTATCAGCAGTCCGCTGGGCGATGCGAAAGCGGGCTTTGGTCGGCCCAACGTCACCTTCGTCGGCGGAATGGGCACCGGAAATGGCACTTGGGGCGCGATGGCGGGAGATGTGCGTCATTGGCTTGATGATCGTGTGCAGACCGTGGCAGGGTTGGTTTATGCCTCTGTTAATCTCGATTTCCACGGCATTGGTCAGGACTCCATCTTGTCGGGGAATCCCCTGCGTTACAATCTCGAGCCCAAGGGCGGCCTGGTGCAGGGAAAATACCGGGTGGGCGATTCGCGAATTTGGGGCGGACTTAGCTACGCCTTCGCCCGGACCGAAGTGGGCTTCAATGCGCCGGCCGGCACACCCGGGCTGCCCTCGTTCCGGAACGAATCCAATGTGGGCGGCTTAACACCATCCCTCACTTACGATTCCAGAGACAACATTTTCACACCCAACCGGGGCACTTACGTCGAAGCATCCGCCGGTTTGTTCAGCGAGGGTTTGGGTTCCGACGACGAGTTCCAGCGCGTCAACCTCCTCGCGATGCAGTTCATCCCGTTAGGCCGCACACTTTATCTGGGCATCCGCGCTCAGGCTAGCGCAAGCTTTGGCGATGAACCATTTTACCTGAGACCGTTTGTGTCACTGCGCGGCGCGCCGATCATGCGCTATCAGGGCGAGGAGGTGGGCCAGATCGAAGCCGAACTTCGTTGGCAGTTTTGGAAGCGCTTCAGCCTAGTCAGCTTCCTGGGTGCGGGTGCGGCGTGGAATAATCTCGAGCGTTTCGACGATTCGCAGAAGCTCGTAACCGGTGGAGGCGGCTTTCGCTACGAGCTGGCGCGAAAATACGGGATCCATGTTGGGATCGACATCGCACAAGGCCCCGATAACACCGCCGTTTACGTCCAGATCGGCAGCGCCTGGGCTCGCCCATAACAAATAATCAGTTTTATGAAAACCAAATCGGTCTTGTTCGAGGTTCGCGCCGCCGAAAAACAAAAAGAAGATCCGATGATCTTTTCTGGCTATAAACGGGCCACCCCTACGGGGTTACAGTCTCCCGATTCGTGTCGTTTAAGTTCATGGGAAGCCTTCTTTCGCTTTTGCCCATGCATTGGGACCATGAACCACGTGACCTGGGAGCGCCGGCATCCCTGCCGGCCATTCAACCGACTGAGGAACACGCCGGCAGGGATGCCGGCGCTCCCAGGCGGTTCATGGAAAGTGCCCGTCACAAGGGTCCTTATCGTCTTAGCAATCCTACTCAATCTTTGCGTCCAAGGCCAAAACTCTGTCACCAACACCTCCGCTGGAACCAACGCTCCTTCCGCGCCACTCGAAACTTCCGAAAAATCCTGGTCTTTTTCCGCATCCATCTACGGCTACATCGTTCCGGACAGCCGTGAATACGTCCAACCCACAATCTCGGCCGACCACGGCAAGCTTCACCTCGAGGCGCGTTATAACTACGAAGACTTGAACACTAGCTCAACGTGGATAGGGTGCAACTTTGGGGCGGGGGAAAAACTCACCTGGGAATTGACGCCGATGCTCGGCGGAGTCTTCGGTAATACGACTGGAATCGCGCCGGGCTATAAAGGATCGTTGAGCTGGTGGAAACTCGGACTCTATAGCGAAGGTGAATACGTCGTGGACACCGGCAACTCAGACAACAGCTTCTTCTATAATTGGTCAGAGCTGACACTATCGCCTCTCGATTGGTTCAAGTTCGGCATGGTGACGCAGCGAACACGCCTATACCAAACCGATCGCGACGTTCAACGCGGTGTCCTCGCTGGCGTCATGTTCAAGCATGTTGACTTTACCACCTACGTGTTCAACCCCGACGAAAGCAAACCAACTGTTGTTGTCGCGGTCGCATTCCATTTCTGAAATCATTAGAGCTGTGAACATGGTAACGAACTCGCAAAGCGTATGGAGTGCGCCGTCTTCCCGCGCTTTGGATTGTTCTTTGCTTTGAAAACAATTTGCTTCACGGAGAGGTGGATTCCCCTGCCCTTCCAACCAAGCCCGCCGTTTGTAATCGCCCAGTGAGAACCGCAGGGTAATACTTCTTACGAGGTATGCAGTTCGAACAACCAGCGGAACTGAATAAATATATTGATACCACAATTCCGCTCACATGGACGGTCCGATGGCGGGCGGTAAAGCCGGTTCTGCCGATATTAGTCTGCTGCTCTGTTCTCTTCGTCGAACGGGTTGCGTTCCAGCTTTGGCTGAACGATCGCAGCCTGGTTTCAGAATTGCCTCTGCTTCTTGTCTGTTCGCTGTTTCCTGTTACTCTTGTGCTGCTCGCATTCGAGGCGCAAGTCCGACTAACCCATCGCTCCAAAAGGAAGATCACGCTTCAACCAAAGCGGATTTTAATCAGTCCCGCCAAATACACCCGCATTGCTTACAAGCAAGTCAGCCGCTGGCGATTGGAACCGTTGGCCGGCGCGCCGGAGCTAACCAAACTCACCCTCGAATATTCGTTTGGCAGGAAAAGTAAACTGCAGCGCGAGTGGTCGATGGTTCTTCGCAAAACTGACCAGGAACATCAGTTTTTATCGGAACTGGAACTTTTGCGGCAGATGAATTCAAGCGCAGCGCCTGTGGTTCGACTGCCAGAGCCATTTGTGTTGTTAAAGCCGCAACGGCGTTTACGGAGTATGGTCGCGGTAGCGGTGGGCCTTTATCTGTTATTGCATGGATTTCCTTTATTGCTGGCTAGCGTAATTCCGCCAACCGGGCATTCAGATCCCTCCCCATCAGAATCCAGGTTCTCGGCAAAAGAAACCGCGAAACTCAGGCGCACGGTGAGTCGGAGCTTTTCGTCTCCGCAGCAATTTCGCATTTTCGTGCTCGTGACTGGGAGCACACTGACGACATTGGGTGGCGTCTTGTATTTTTGGGGTCTCTCCTCTAAACCGGCCATTAGTGATGAAATGAGTTCCGTCATTTTGTGTGGCCGGCAGCAACAGCGGATGCTCCAGGATCGGAATAGCTAACTGACATTCTTACCAAACACGCGTTTTGTAAGGGCGGGGCGGAGCCGGCCTTGCGACAACCAAAAAAACACAGAGTTGGAAGGCTCGTAATCGAACTCGCGAAGCGTATGGAGTAAGCCTGCGACAGAGGTCATGATTTAGACGGTTAAATATGGAGTGCAGAAGCCAAACAAGCACCGTAACTGGTGAATTTCTCTTCCGTCTTATCCGTGTTCTCCGGTTTTATCCGTGGTAAAACTCCTTGGCTTTACCTGTTCCCTTGCGATGGGCGGTTCGCGTAACCAACCGTTTTGTTCGGACACGTCGCCGCTGATGCTACTCATCATGAAACCGAATCGATATGATATTTCACGGTCACACCACCCAGTTTCGTCTGCCAACGGTCGCCCGCTTTTCGACCCATTAAGTTTTGTCCAAGAGGCGACTGGGGCGTGATCACCATGATCTCCTTATTCCGGCGTACGATTTCCAGGCCACCACCTCTTGGTCCGATAAAATAAGTTGAACGCGTAGCATCAGAATTCAGTTCCACCAGTGCAGTCAACTCAATCGGCTCACCCGGGGTGAAATCCTTAGTGGTTAAGGATTCATAGACTTTGATGGAGTCCAGGATTTCCTTCGCTTGCCGCGCTTGACCGCCCGCAAGGTAGGCGGCTTCGAGTCCGCGGGTATCATATTTGTTTTCTGCCCGGCTGCTTTCGTGAGTCGCCTCCGCATGGGATGCCCGGGCGGCCTTTTCCAGGATGCTGAGGCTCTTGGTCAAGCTGGCGATAATCTGTTTGATCAATTCTGCTTTCTTCATGAAGCAGCCTAATTTGGTGTCCAAGTTTATCCTCCTTGCCCCATGTTGCAATCGTCCAGATTGCGCGGACCGTCCGAAAGCATGCGGTTAATTCAAATTAACTTGTTAGTCCTGATCTCCATCGCCAAGAACGCGGACGATCAAGTCGCTTCGACAGCCGTCAAAGCTTTAGGGCATTCTGGAAGCCAACCGGATTTAGCAGTGCCCGCCCTCGTCGAATGTCTTCAAAGCACAAATACACTGATCGGTTGTGAGGCGGTTTGGGCACTGGAATGGTCCGGCAAGGAATTTGATGCCTATTCTGACACGATTATTCCTGCACTCACGGGCGCGGCCCAACGCAAAGATAACGTTTGTAGATATGCCAAGGTTGCGTTGGCGAAATGGACAGTGAGGTCGGGTTCAAAACAAGGAACTAAGTAGCCAAGAAGTATCGGCCTGTGCTTCCGAGCCGGGACTTCAAATCATCGGCGCTGGCTCAACCAATAAAGTGCCCATGCCAGCAGAAGCGAGGCGACCGCTCCAGCGGCCATTGACCATGCCAAGATCGTCCGCCGCTTCGCTTTGCCTCCCATGCCTGCGAATAGGTAATAACGTTCCTTTTCTTTATCGCGCGCAAACACAAACATTTACAATTCTCGGATTAGACGGTTCTGACACTCTGCTGGTTCCCAAGCAATCAGGGAATATTTGCCGTCTTCGGAAGCAGCCGGTTAATTGCTTCCAATAATTGCCCCGGGCCAAACGGTTTGGTGATAAACACGGCCGCACCCAGCTCTGAAATTTCGCGTTGGCGAGCGTAGTACTGCAGTTCACCAGTAATGAGAATCACGGGAATCGTTTTCGTAGCATCGGCGTTTTTCAGTTTCGTAACGGTCGCCAACCCATCCATCTCCGGCATCATGATATCAATGACGGCCAAGCGAGTGCCTCCGCAAGCTGCCACCTCCATTGCTTCCCGGCCGTTGCGGGCTCCGATCCATTCGTAACCTGCACGCTCAACATGGGGTTTGTAGAGTTGATGCATGAGCGGGTCATCATCGGCAAATAAAATCTTCGGTAACATAGGAGCCTCTTTTTGTGTTGCCCACACGTCAACTATAGGGAATTGTTCTATCCAATCAATCCGGTCTAATACAGACGAGCCCATCGGGTGTCCCCGCGATTGCGCCCGTTTCCGCACTATAAAGAATTGAAAAGGAGCAATCTTGTTCAGGGGTTAATCATTTCATCATCCCTGTGGTTTCACGAAGCAGATCCCGGATTTCCATAAACTGCCTCCTGAATTCCTAAAACGAAGGTCGGGGATCCAACGAGAAGACACGACTCGGCTCGCGTGCCACCCAATATCACACCATCTCATCCCCGCTGCACAACAGTTCGAGACTCCTCTCGAGCCGTCCCATTCTCTCAGTCGTAAAGCGCATCGAGCGGGTATTTTGTGTATCAAAAGCGAATCATTACAGAAAAAATCGGTCTGCTTTCCGCACCTTCAGTTCAATCCCGCCAGGCTTCTGATTTCAGGCAAGTGGAACAAGACACGCACTGCGCCGAAACCGACGAAGGCTATAACAAAACCAAAATGAATTCTTTGAAACCATCGCGGCCGAGCTTCGATATGGTCCACCAAAGCTTTGCGTAACGCCGGAATAACGCTCACCACAGCAGTAAGAATGAACAGGATCAGAATCATTATCCCTAACGGATGGTAATTCCAACTTTCAACAAACATCCCGCGCAAGGCGCAGCTTAAACTGCGAGTCAGGCCGCAGCCAGGACAAGGGGATCCAGTACTCGCTTTGATCCAACAAATGGTAAACCCAGTGCCGTGCGGAGGTGTCACGCCAGCCAAAAACAGCCCAGCCCACGCGGCGAGGACGCAAGGGTTGCTCAGCCAAAGTTCAGAGGCCCTCCCCGTTGGTTTGAGCAGACTAGAACGCATTGAGTTTCTCAATAGTTGCGCAGGTTTTTTTTAATCAAATTAGTCCTTAGTGGGAAGGAAACGTAAGACAATATTAAAGATCACAGCGAAGGAATAGAGCAGTTGAAGAGTCGAACTTTCACTCACTTTAAAGACGTAATAAATCGCATAAAAAGGGAGGCACAGGGTCAGGAAACCCTGGCCTACGCTGTCCCGGAAGGCGGCGATTACCACGAGCAGATGGACCCCGAGGCAATAGACCACCAGAACGCCAATAAAAGCCAACATCATGGGTGGATTATTACGTCCACCCAGATACAGTCCCATAAGGAGGAGCACCACGACGCCGATATAAGGAGGAGCAGTCTTGTACCATGGCATCTCTCCGCTTGGAGCCATGGCAGAACCAAGCGGAACGGATCGGCCAGCCACCATCCGCTTTTTGGTTGCCAGATTGTATCCGCATTTTGTGCAGATCACAGCGCCACGTGGCAGAGCATTGCCACAAGAGGGACATCCACTGGCCGGAGCTGTGGGCGCGGGCGGAGGGGGTGGAGGGACATGGGTTTGGGCCGGTACTGGTTCCGATCTGGCAATCGAGACTGCCGGGCAAGGCACTGTCATTGCCGAATTGCAGGCCGGACAGTTGATCTGCATTCCGGCATAATTTGCGTCGGCCGAGATATGTTGTTGGCAGGTTGGGCATGAAAACTTAATCTCGCTCATGGCAGTGTTTTGGTTCGCCACGGATTATGCGATTTCTCGTCCGTTCAGCAAGTTCCTTCAAATATCGCGCCGAATTAAAAATGGCTTACAGCTTGGTGGAACGTGGCCGTGTTGGGCCGTAGAACTTTGTCATCGCGTACGGCGCCGACGTCTCTCGAATGTGGAATAAATACGCCCCGGGAGCGCAGGCATCCCTGCCGGCAAGTTAAACAAACGTATGTGACGCCGGCAAGGATGCCGGCGCTCCCGGGAGCGGAGAATTTCCTGGAGCATCCGGAGCATGCTTAAACGTCCACAGACGATTATGTGGGGACTGACCCCTTGATGATGGTAACGACTATCGTCTCAAGTCTGCACCAGCCAAACCGTTTACGGTCCAATCGAAATTAAAGAAACCTACGCTGGTAGGATTGAGATCGATGTAGCGCGCGAACTGAGAGTGTCCGTCAACGAACTGTAGCGACAGACCTTTGGTTCCGTGAACGCCGCTGCTAGCGCTGACGTAAGTGCCCGTCGAAGAATAAGGGATGGTTCCGCGTTTGCTGGCAAAACATTCACCAATTACCTTTTTGGTCGGAAAGAGCACTTCAGACAGCCGACGAGGTTTATAGCCACCATTGTCTGAATAAAACTGAATGAAGTAAAAATAGGAACAGGGAAACAGGAGTTGATTGGTGGACATTCCAAGACCTGAACCGTTGAGCTGAATCCATTCCATATTGTAACCCTTTCCCTCATCCGCCGGGCAGAGAAAAAAAGCGCGATTGTTCGTGGAAATATATGGGTCGAGTAATTTCAAGAGGTCCACATAAGGCATCACGGGCCAACCCTGTCCGGAATAGGGAAATCGGTCGACGTTGTCGGACAGATACATGGCATAGGACAAGCCCATCTGATGCTGATTGGACACACATTTGATCAACTGAGCCTTTTGTTTAGTCTTGGCCAGGGCTGGCAGAAGCATCGCCGCAAGGATCGCGATGATGGCGATAACCACTAACAGTTCGATCAAGGTAAACGCGCGAAATGAATTATGGGAACCTCTCGTATTGGAAGATAACCGTGAAACATCGTGCATTCTGCATGAGAACAACGCAGTACGCTACATCAGAGTTGAGTTAGACCGCCACCAAAAACAATGAGAATACTCTTTTAGCTACGGGCCGACGAGTCGGTAAAATGAATAGCCCGAAGTAATGACATTGGTCTGGGGATTTTGTGAGCCCAAATTTGTCCACTGTGAGGGCGGGCTCAGGTTGGTTGTTCGCTGCAACGTGAAGCCTGCGGCGTTGGTCCAGGATAGAACAACCTGCGTTCCTGTCCGAGTGATTGACAACACCGGTGGAATCGCCAATGTAAAATTGTCGGCTGTCGCTGAGACAAAATCCGGGTTGGAACATTCAAAGCGAACTCCGGCACGGACTGCATTCGTGGGAGCGATGCCAGAGACAACAAGGCGTTGCGTGAAAGGAGCGAAGACTAATGGGCCGTTGGGATCATCCAAAGCTCCCCCCACCGAGCTAAAGTTGTTTCCGCCCGCATTGAACCAGTCAATAAAATACGAGATGCCCGCCGGCTCCTCATTATCGTAGGTAACCGTGGCGGAATAGTTCTGACCGGGGATGACCGAGACCCGATTGCTAACGGCGGTCTTTAGCCCCGCGAGTCCAATGAAATCTAATGCATTGGCATCGCTGCCTGCCAAATCGAGGCGCCAATTGTTAGGTTCATGGGACACAAGAACCCAGGAGTTGGCATCTCCCGTGGCAAAGGCTTCCCATCCAGGAAGGTCAAATTGATTCGTGGGTTCAAAGCCGTCAAAAGTATACTCGGTTTGGGTCAGCTCCAAATTTCCGTTATAAAGCAGGTTGGATTGTGCCAGGGCAAAATTGACGCCGCTAAGGACCAGGAAAATGGACAGGAATTGTTTCATGCAGATTTGTTTTCGTGTTCTAAGAACCCGCCATGATACTTCTACCCTAATTTCAAAAGGTTCTCAATCAAAAACAGGAACCTACAACTGAGCGATCGGGGAAATTAATAACTCTTCGTAGAGGGTCATCGACGCAAAACCGTTGCTGCGCTTTCCGATCACCTCTATGTTTCGGCTGGGTGCGGAAATTGCACAATTGCCTTGCATTGGCTCTCCTGGCCAGTAGCTGTCAGGTCAAACACTCTCCTCAGAGTGTTTCCGGCACCATAGAAACAGACGAGGCGCGCGTGGCATCACGTTATGGAGGACGGGTCGAGAAGGTATTCGCTAATGAGGGGGATACCCTCAAGCCAGGTCAGATCATTGTGCAACTGGATGCGGCGGAACTCTCGGCACGGCGCGAACAACTCGCCGCGCAATTGGCTGAACTCCAGGCTGGCCCAAGGAAGGAGGAAATTGCAGCGGCTAAACACGATTGGGAAGCGAGGGCAGCCGAAGCCGCCCAGGCCAATAATGACGCCAAACGAGCCGAAGAACTTTTTGCCCAGAAAACCATTTCACAAACCGAACGCGAGCAGGCTTTGACCCGCGCGCAGACGCTGGATAAGAACGTTGCCGCTGCCAAGAGCCGGTACGAATTGCTCCTGGCGGGTACCCGCCCGGAGAAGATTGCACAGGCCACGGCGCAACTGGCGGAGATCGATGCTCAAGTCCGGGAGATGAAAATCTCTGCCCCGAGCGATTGCGTCCTGGAAGTGCTCAATGTCAAACCGGGTGACGTCGTGGGCCCGAATCGCGAAGTGGCGACGCTGCTCCTTCCGCAACATTTGTGGGCGCGCGTCTATGTCCCGGAGCCATGGCTGGGATTCATAAAATTAGGCGAGAAGGTTCAAGTGAAAGTGGATTCTGACCCGGGCAAAGAATTTGAAGGAATCGTCGAGCAGATCGCCCGTCAGGCTGAATTCACTCCGCGCAATGTGCAAACTGTGGGAGAACGTATCAAGCAAGTCTTCGGCGTTAAAGTTCGTCTGGACAATCGCCAGGGCAATCTGCGAGCGGGTATGGCGGCGGATGTGATTTTTTCAAGAGTGCCCGCTAAATGAAAATCCGAAGAAAAATCCGAAACCCGAAACCCGAAATCCGAAATGGCTATAACGAGCTACGTTTTAGTCATTTCTTTGGAATTCGCCATTCGCCATTCGCCATTCCACTGCTCTCCCATGCCTGAAATCATGATTGAATGCGAGGGTTTGACCAAGCGTTTTGGGCACTTCGTCGCGGTTGATCATGTCACTTTCAAAGTGGAAAAGGGTTCTATTTTTGGTTTTCTCGGCCCGAACGGCTCAGGTAAATCCACGGTGATTCGAATGCTGTGCGGGCTGCTGGAGCCAAGCGAGGGACGCGCGCGGGTTGGAGGGTTTGATGTCGCTACTCAGACAGACCAACTCAAAACTCTGGTAGGATATATGTCTCAAAAGTTTTCTTTGTATGATGAACTTACCGTTTATGAAAATTTGATGTTTTACGGTCGGCTTTATGGTTTGCGCGGGGCTGCACTTCTCAAAAAGCGGGAGGAACTGGTCGCCTTGACACATATAGAACCCTATCTTGAGCGAAGGGCCGGCCTGCTCTCGGGAGGTTGGAGGCAGCGCTTGGCGATGGCTTGCGCATTGATGCATCATCCTCAAGTGTTGTTTCTCGATGAACCGACCGCAGGCATCGACCCGGTAGCCCGGCGTGAGTTATGGGACTTGCTTTTTGAGTTTTCCAGCCAGGGCATGACATTGTTTGTAACTACGCATTATATGGACGAAGCCGAGCGTTGCTCGCACGTTGGTTATATCCATATGTCAAAACTGGTAGTTTGCGGCGAACCTGACGAATTGAAACACCTGCCGGTGGTTAATCCGCCGGATGCGCGACGATTGGATGTCACTTGCGAGCATGTCACAAAAGGACTTCAAACGCTCCGTCGACTGCCTGGGGTGCGCACGGCGACTGTGTTTGGCCAATCGATGCATTTGCTCGTGGATAAAACTTTATCGGAAGACTTCCTACGCGCGGAGCTTGCCAAGGCAGGCATAAAGCAAGCGGATATCCGGCCGATCGCACCATCGCTGGAGGATGTATTTGTTGCTCTGACCGCGAACCGTAACCAGGCAAATGAACAAGAGGTGGCGGCATGAAAACACCTTTCCGGGGCTTCACGGCGATCTTATACAAGGAATTTCTGACGGTTTTGCGCGATCCGCTCACTTTATTTTTCATGCTCTTTCCTCCGGTCATTGAAATGATCGCGTTTGGTTACGCGCTGGACACGGATGTGAAGCACATGGCGACGTTGGTACTGGATGAGGATCGCACAGCAGAAACACGAGAACTCATTGACCACTTCGTCAATACTCAGACGTTCCGGATCGTGGGCACGGCCAGCAGCATTACGGAACTGGCAGAAGGAATCCGGCGGGGGCGCGCTTATGTGGGATTGCAGATTCCACCGGGTTTCACGCGGGACTTGAGAGCGGGCCGCACGGCGCGGGTGCAAGTGCTGATTGACGGATCGAATTCCAGCATTGCAAGCTCTTCACTGAACACAGCGTTGAACGTCGGCTTCCGCAGCGCCCTGTTAGAGGTAGCAGCCAGGACCGGCCTGCGGGAGCTGCCCATCGAAGTGCGACCGCAGATTCTTTATAATCCCGAGATGCGAAGCCCCAATTTTTTTGTTCCCGGCGTGATTGGGATCGTTCTGCAGATCGCAACCTGTTTTGCCACAGCGATGTCCCTGGTCCGCGAACGTGAACGCGGCACGCTGGAACAATTATTGGTCAGCCCGCTGTCACGTTGGGGATTAATGCTGGGAAAGCTCACACCGTATTTGTGTATCGGTATGGTGATGGGAGTCGGGCTGTTCGCAGTCATGCGATGGCTGTTCAACGTCCCCATTGCTGGAAATATCGCTGCGCTGATGCTGGCCACTTTTCTTTACGTTTTCGCGTTGTTAAGCCTTGGCCTGCTGATTTCCACCCGAGCGGGCAATCAGATTCAGGCATTGCAAATGACTATGATTTTTCTACTGCCTTCGGTATTTTTTTCCGGCTTCATCTTTCCACGGGAAACGATGCCGTGGATCTTTTACGCAATAGGGTCTTTATTGCCAGCGACGTACTACATCGAATTGGAGCGCGCGGTGGTGTTGCGCGGCGCAAGTCTCGCTGATTTTGGAATGAACATTGCGATCCTTGGCGCCATGGGCCTGTTTTTGTTCAGCCTCTGTGTGCTTCGATTTAAACAGAAGATTGCCTAGCTGTTGGTTTGTATGCGGAAGATTTGCTTAATGTTTACTGCAGCTCCTCTGGTCGCGTTGGTCTCGTGCAGTTCCTTCAAATCAGACGAATCGAATCTGGCTCAACCTCAGATGATGAAACAACTTAAGTTTAAGAAAACGCAGACACTCGATGTCAATTACTTGCTCTTCCTGCCGGCGGATTACCGTGGAAGATCTGATAAAACCTGGCCTTTAATTTTATTCCTGCACGGCGCGGGCGAACGGGGAACGGACGTGCGGAAGGTTGCCATCCATGGCCCCCCCAAATATGTCACGGAACACCCGGATTTTCCTTTCATCCTCGTGTCTCCTCAATGTCAGGAGGGCAAGCTTTGGTCCAATGATGTCCTGCTGGCGCTGCTGGACGAAATCATTCAAAAATATAAAGTGGACAAAGGACGCATTTACCTGACCGGCATGAGCCTCGGAGGTTATGGGACGTGGAATTTGGGGCTCATATCTCCTGAAAGATTTGCCGCGATCGCTCCCATTTGCGGAGGCGCCCAGATGGTCGCTTTGAGCCTTACCAGCCGCGAAAAACCGCAGACGCTGAAGAGCTTGCCTGTTTGGGCCTTTCATGGCGCCAACGATCCTGTTGTGCTGATTGAAGAATCGCAAAGGATGGTCGACGCGCTGAAGAAGGTTGGAAGCAAAGATGTCAAATTGACTATCTACCCTGACACCGGGCACAACTCGTGGACAAAAACATACGATAATCCTCAATTGTACGAATGGTTCCTGCAACACGAACGCAGGAGTCCTTAAATCTGGTGGTGCTTTATAGCGCCGTTGTGCTATCTTGGCTGGCTTACGCGGTGTGGTCGAAAATGGGTCAAACCATATTCAGTAAGCACAAGGGACCGGCAGGAAATCAAACAAACTTGAAAGGAGTTCAGTATGTCAAATGACCAAAAAGGAAAGCTTAACCATTCAATGCGAATCATGACAGCCATAGCCTGTATAGGAGCCTCCATTGCCTCCCAAGCTGGACCGCCGGATCGATTCCAGCAAGTGAATCTTGTATCGGATCTCCCGGGACGTGCTCTACTTCAAGATACCAATTTAGTCAATGCATGGGGCATGGCTTTCAGCTCCAGCAGTCCCTTTTGGATCTCGGATAATGGCACCGGCAAAGCAATCCTTTACGCAGTTACTAATGACGCGAGCGGTGTTCACGTCGCTAAACAGGGTCTTGAGGTGGACATTCCTGGCGAAGGAAATCCAACGGGTCAGGTGTTCAATAATGGTGGCGGATTTAATGGGGATCTTTTTCTGTTTGATAGCGAAGATGGGACGATTTCCGGCTGGCGTCCTGCTCTCGGCACGGCTGCTGAAGTATTGACGGTTCGAACAGGCGCGGTCTACAAAGGGCTCGCTCTGGCAACCACCTCAAATGGTCCTGTCCTGTTGGCCGCCAATTTCTCAGAGGGCACGATCGACGTCTATAGTACAAATTCGACTCTGATCGCTCAGTACTCTGACTCAGATGCTCCTGAAGGTTACGCCCCTTTTAATGTTCAGACGTTGGACAACTTGGTCTTCGTCACCTTCGCCAAGCAGGATCAGGACAAGGAAGATGATGTCGCGGGAGCGGGCCATGGGTTGATCGACGTTTTTGATCCAGCTAGTGGGACATTCCATCGGTTTGCGACCGGGACGGATGCAGGAGGAGATCTCAAGGAAATCAATTCACCTTGGGGATTAGCGCTTGCGCCGAGCACGTTCGGACAACATGCGGGGCAGCTTTTGGTTGGCAATTTTGGGAGCGGCACGATCATGACATTCGATGCGACCGGAGAGTTTCAAGGCCAGTTGCCCGGGACCCGAGGAGGGATAGTTAAAATCGATGGACTTTGGGCGCTCGCCTTCGGAAATGGCGGCAGGGCAGGAAGTCCTGACACTCTCTTTTTCACGGCAGGTCCGGATGACGAAAGCCATGGTCTATTCGGCGAACTGGATTTGATCACCAAAGGAAAAGGACAGTAATAGAAATGTCTTGTAACTTCAGGGGTGCTGAGCCCAGACAAACTGCAGAGGCTTTGCCCTCGCCTGGCCTCTGTGGTTTGATTCTGTTCACAAGACGAAAGGCACCGGGATATGGCGCACTTCCAGACGCTTCGCGAAACTCCGGCCGGCTAGCGGCAATGCGGATCTCAGTTCAGTCCGCTCGCGGTCTTCGCGCGCTTTACAACTTGCCGGGCGATAGCGCGAGCTTTAGTTGCACCCTCGGCCAGGACCTGGTGCACGTAATCAAGATTGGCGGCTAGTTCTGCTCTCCGCGTGCGGGCACCGCTGAAGTAATTCCAATAATGTTCGAAAAGTGATTTCTTCAGGTCGCCATATCCCAATCCGCCGGCGGTCAGACGATCTCGTAATTCCCCGGCTGTATCCGCAGACGCGACCAGTTTGAGCAGTTGAAGCGCGAGGTTCTGATCGGCGTCAGGTTTTGCTTCTTCAGGAGGACGACTATCCATTTTGATGCTCATTACCTTTTTCCGTAAGACCTTCTCGTCTCCGAAAATCTCGATGGTGTTCCCGTAGCTTTTGCTCATTTTTTCACCATCTGTCCCGGGCACTTTGGCTACGTCGGTGCGGATTTGCGGTTCGGGAATAACGAAAGTTTCTCCATAAAGTTCGTTGAACTTCGCCGCGATGTCACGGGTCACTTCCACATGCTGTTTTTGATCGGAACCAACCGGCACAATATTCGAATCATAAATCAAAATGTCGGCCGCCATTAAAACCGGATAAGCAAAGAGGCCGAAGTTAAATGAGACGCCCCGAGCAACTTTATCTTTGTAGGAATGACATCGTTCCAGCAACCCCATCGGCGCGACACTTCCCAGTAACCACGTCAATTCGGTAACTTCAGGCACATCGGACTGCCGAAAAAAGACGGACTTCTTTGGGTCGAGACCGCAAGCCAAAAAGTCCAAAGCTACATCCCATGTATTTTGCCGTCGTTCAGCCGGGTCAAACAGCGACGTCATGGAATGATAATCAGCAATAAAGTAGAAAGCCTCGCCTTTTTCCTGCAGTTCAATGGCAGGCTTCATCATTCCAAAATAGTTGCCCAGGTGCAGTGCGCCCGAGGGCTGAATTCCCGACAAAATTCGCATCACCCACAATAATCCGGAGTTAAGCCCAAACGAAAGAAGTAAAGAAATGAAAGCGCGGAATGCGGCGCACTCCAGACGCTTCGCTCAACCCGACGCGCTCCTGCTAAAACCGGCGTAGCATTAAGTCAGTCTTCTAAGAAGCTTCCGACTGCACGTCGTACCGCTACGACAAAAATATTTTTTCAGGTACAGGGAGCGGTGCCTCAGCACAACGCCTGGTGCACCGCGCTCATCAGGGCGTCGGGCTCATACGGCTTTTCGAAAAAGCCGACAGCTCCCAGTTGTTGAGCCCTTTCTCGGAAATCCAACCGCTTACTCGCCGTCAAAAAAATGATTCGGACGGGATCTGGAATATTGGCTTGAATTCTTTCCGCGACGAAAAAACCGTCCCCAGCAGGCAAGGAAATGTCTAAAATGACGATGTCGGGCTTTGAGTTTACGGCGCAACGCAATCCGGCCATGGCATCACTGGCAACAGTTGTTTGATAACCAGCGGCGCACATGCGAATCGATAGCGCGGAGGCAATGTGTTCATCGTCTTCGATAATGAGCACCTTTTTGAACTCTGCGGGTCTGGCGCCGCAATCCGCTGAAACAAGGCCCCGGACAGAACCGTCTCCGGCTCCATCCCATCGTTCCAGCACTTGTCTGACAATACCCATGAGTTCGTCGGGCTCATAAGGCTTCCGCAGCAGACCCGCGGCTCCCATATCGATCGACTTTCGACGCAACTCGGGATCTTTGCTGGCTGTTGTCAGTATAAATGGGGTCGCACATGTTTCGTGAAATTGACTGAGCTGTTCAATCAACCCAAAACCGTTCCCGGCAGGCAGGGTGATATCCATCAGGACGAGATCGGGTTTGATTCGCAGGGCTATCGTTACCGCAATGATGCCGTCAGGCGCAATCCATGTGGCATAACCGCTTGCCTTTAACCGGACAGACAACGCCAGAGCCAGCTTCGAATCATCCTCGACAACCAGAATCTTTTTCATAGTGAGCTTGTTTTTGGGTTTGTATGTGGGACGGAATGAACGCGGTGGACACATTGGGTTGGCCCAGGATCTCTCCTATAGCCGAAATGAGTTGTTTTGAATCATAAGGCTTCTCGAAAAATCCGGCGGGCTTTACTTCTTCTGCAATCGCCCACAATTCCTCTTTCCTGCTTGCAGTGAGAAAGATCACTGGCACGTTCTCCAAGCCGAAATGTTTGACACGTTGCGCTGTCAAGATTCCCATTCCTTGAGGCATCCAGATATCCATAACGATCAAGTCGGGCTTATGCTGGACGGCCAGTTTCAGGCCTTCAATTCCGGTTAGGGCAGTCACAACCTGGTATCCGGCTGCCTTCAGACGAATGGCCAGGGGAGCGATGCACTTGGCATCATCATCAACAATCAGGATTTTTTTCATGAGCAGCGGGAAGTCGCTCGAGAGTCCTGGGGCTGGGTTATGGTTGTTTGAATGCCGTTCGCAATGGCGGCGAGAAGTTCATCGGCATCGTATGGCTTTTCAAAGAAGGCAACCGCTCCCAGTTTCTCGGCAGTGTTTCGAAGACCCTTGAGTTTGCTGGCGGTTATGAAAATTATGGGAACGCCCTCGAGCCCCAGGCTCCGCAGTCGCTGCACAACTGAGAATCCCATGCCGACCGGCATCCAAATGTCCATCACGATCAAATCAGGTCTTGTTTCAATCGCCAATTTCAGACCGGAAAATCCATCGGGAGCTGTCATCACATGATAACCAACCGCTTCGAGGCGAATGGCCAGGGCTGTTGCAATCTTTTTATCGTCTTCTATCACCAGTACTTTTTTCATACTCATTGCTTTCTGCTATTAGTTCAAAGGGAGCCGTTGGAGGCCATAGTGATTCTGTTTCCAAATTTGAGTGTCCCCGGATCGTTGAACATTCCGCACGGTTTCCAAAATCTGTTCCGGCGAGGAAGGTTTAGCCATTAGGGTAAAAGGAGAAAAGGCCATGGCTTGCTTCATCAACTCACCGTCGGCAAAGGCTGTATGCAAGATGACGGGAATCTGCCCCCACTCTTTGCGGATTTCTTTCAAAGTTGCCGCGCCGGTCAGTTCAGGCATGGCCAAATCCAGCAGAACAATATCGGGAACCTGGCGGCGCATCTCCATCAGGCCTTCGTGGCCATGGCGGGCAGTGCGGACATTGTAACGCTCGGCACCCAACAACTGGCGCAACATATCGAGCATGTCGGGATCGTCATCGATCACGAGGAGATTGGAGCGCAATAATTGTTGAGTTTTTGGAAGGACAAAACTGAATTTACTTCCGTGGCCGGATTTACTCTCCACCCAAATATTGCCGCCATGCAAATGCACCAACTCGCGGCAAAGGTACAAGCCCAGACCCACCCCCTGCTCAGTTGTGGCATCCCCGGCTTTGACCTGGTACAGCCGATCAAAAATACGGTCCTGCTCATGTTCAGCAATTCCACAACCGGTATCTGTGACGGAGACCTGGAGCAACTCGCTGCGAGAAGGAGCATCACCGGCTTTTACAACAATAGAACCCCCGGGTGGTGTGTGTTTGATCGCGTTGCTCAACAGGTTAGTCAGCACCTGTGTCATGCGGTGCTCGTCCAAGGCGATCTCCGCCAACCCCGAATCGACCTCGTGACTGAGGTTCAATTGCTTTTCCGCCACCATTCGCCCCATGCTGGCCACGACTCGATGCACCAACGCGGCAATGCAAACTGGCTTGAGTTCCAGACCCAGTTTGCAAGTCTCCAGGCGCGTCGCATCCAACATGTCGTTGACACAGGCGCGCAACTGATCGCAACTCTGCTTCGCGATACCGAGATATTCCAATTGGGTTTCGTTGGTCGGCCCTGCCAGCCCGTCGATTACAATCGAGATAAATTCCCGAGCAGAGGTTAACGGCGTCTTCAGTTCATGCGAGAGCGTGTGATAAAAACTTTGTATCTCCTGATTTCTTTGAGACAGAATCTGGTTGGTGCGTTCCAGTTTCACCTGGATATCACGTCTGGCCGCTTCGGCTTGTTTGCGCGGCGTGATGTTGACCATGATTCCCTGAATTTGAGGCGCGGCGCTCTCCTCATTCCGCGCGCTGACGATATCGCGCAACCAGATTACTCCGCCGGTGGCCGTGAGCATGCGGTATTCGAAACTTTGACAACCCTTTTCAAGCGTAATTTGATGCATGAGCTCGACGGTTTTTTCCCGATCTTCCGGATGAATGTGGCTCTGCCAAAAATCGGGATTTTCCAGCCAGGATTTCACAGGGTAACCTAAAAGCCGTTCCGCTTGCCCGCTCACGAACGTAAAGCGCAGGCTGGGCAAGTCCGCTTGCCAAACAATGCCTTCGACAGAGTTCACCAGTGATTCATATTGACGAATCGATCGTTTCAGAGCCACTACCGCCAATTTTTTCTCTGTCACATCCCGAAAGATGCCGCGGATAGCTTCCACTTTGCCTCGCAACTGCCGCACGCTTGTGTTTCCTTCCACATAGAGATGCCGGCCAAATTTGCTAAGGAAAATGGCTTCCCATTGCGATGCTTCGTCTGGCTTTGCGCCTGCAAACCGGTCTCGCCACTGTTCGTGATACTCCGGGTGAAGCACGTCAAAGATCTTCAGCTTCGCTATTTCAGCCTCGTTATATTCCAAAGTCTGACGCCATGCTGGATTTACATAGAGAAGTGAGCCGTCGGGGGACACGCTTTGGATCAGATCCGTCGCGTTTTCAAGCAGATCCCGGCATTGATCTTCACTACGACGCAGCTCCTCTTCCACTTGCCGCCGGTGCGCATCCTGTTCCGCATCATTCAACGCGCGCCGGATGGACGGAATCAATCTGACCAACCGGTCCTTCAGCACGTAATCAATTGCCCCAGCCTTGAGGCTTTCAACGGCAACCTCATCGCCGATAGCCCCGGAGACAAATAAGAAGGGAACACCCGGGCAGGTTTCACGAGCCAGAGCGAGAGCTGCCAGGCCTGGAAATCCGGGGACCATGTAATCACTCAGAACCAGGTCGAATTTGCATTTGGCCAGAGCCTCCTCGAAACCGGTTTGGCAACTTACCCTTACGACTTCACACTTCGGCCATGCCCCTTTAATCTCTCGGCGAAGCAGTTCTTCGTCGCATTCGTTATCCTCAAGCAGTAACAGCCGTTCAGGTGACCTCATAATGGATTGACTTCCTGATACCTTCGAAATCGCATCTAATTAGGTTGGAACTTTCGAACAGGGAAAAGCAGGATTCGTTCCCGGCAGACATAAAATCACAACAAACTGATCCGGATATTGTGAGAACGCATCCCAGGCGCTCAGAGCGCGCTTTGGAATGTTTGCACTGGACGTAAAAGCATTAACCAAAGAGGGATCAATCATTTTGCAACGGCGCGCTGTCTCACTCCGGGACAAGAGGTGTCTTGCAAGGGGGCAACCTCATTTTGAATTGGAAAATCAGATCGATTTAGGGGCACGGTGGGTAGCTTGAACACATGCCGTTTCCGGAAAGATCGCCGGATGAGGGCATCCGGCCTACAAAGAACACGGCAGAGAGGCGCCATACAAAGCGTAATCGCCAGAAGTCGCGTGCCCCCGACCAAGGTCAGAGATGCGGGCCGGTATCGCACCCTGTTCCAAAGATGTAGGCCCGGGTGCCCCCAACAAGTTTCAAGGATGTAGACCGGGTGCCCTCACCCGGCGTTCCCCAGCCTCAAGGCGCGTCATCTGGTTCTTCTCGACTTCCAATATTCCTTAAATGTCTGACTCGCGATTGGAGGCAAATCGCGGGTTTTTGTCCAACCTTGCGCAGGGTCAAGGGCGCTGCCTCGAATGAATGGATGAAATTTTTGGAGTACCCGCCCTGCCCTGCCGGCCAAGCGATAGAGACCGGGGCGGTTGATTATGATAGCGAATATTTGGAACATGAGGCGTTCCTGCCAGGATTTTTTTTGCACGACGGCATTTCGCCGATTTTGAAGTAAATGGTGATGCAGATTGATCTTAACCGGACAGGTCTCGGTGCAGGCGCCACAAAGGGAACTGGCATAGGAAAGGTGTTTCCAATCCTGCAATCCTCGGAGGTGGGGTGTAATGACCGAACCGATCGGCCCCGAGTAAGTTGTTCCATAGGTATGGCCGCCGACATTGCGAAAAATCGGGCAGACATTAAGACAGGCGCCGCAGCGGATGCAATGAAGCGCATCCCGTTGCTCAGCATCCGCCAGCAATTCGGTGCGGCGATTATCCAGCAGAACGACATGGAACTGTTCGGGCCCATCCGATTCCCCTGGCTGCCGGGGTCCGCCATAAAGGGAGTTGTAGCAGGTTAATTGCTGTCCCGTGCCCGCGGTTGCCAGCATAGGAAGGAACAAAGCGAGATCTGCCAGCCTGGGGAGCACCTTTTCAATACCTAGCAAGCTGATCATTACTTTTGGCAAAGCCGAAGAAAGGCGCGCATTCCCCTCGTTCTCCGTAATCGAAATCATTCCGGTCTCCGCAATGGCAAAATTCGCTCCGGTTAACCCCACATCAGCAGTGATATATTTTTGCCGCAAAGCTTGCCTTGCGATCATCGTTAAATCTTCGGGGTTCTGGGTCGGAGCGCTGCCGAGCTCTTTCGTGAAAAGATCACTGATGTCACCCCGCGTCAAATGCATTGCTGGAAAAACAATGTGATATGGAGGCTCTTTCCTAAGTTGAACGATGTATTCACCCAGGTCGGATTCGACCACGTTAAACCCAGCATGCGCCAAGCATTCATTCAGATGAATCTCCTCGGAGGTCATTGCTTTGGATTTGATGATTGTCCGCGCTTTATGTCCACGAATGATTTCGAGGATGATATCTCGCGCCTGGGTGCCAGTGCTTGCCCAGTGCACTCTTGTTCCACGCGATTCCAATTTCTCCACAAACTGCGGAAGATATTTGTCGAGGTGATTTAAGGCTTCCCATTTTGTACGGGCGGCTGCCTGGCGAGCCGCTTCCCAGTTTTGAAATTGACCTTTGGTTCTGTCGCGCACCACCTCGTACTTGTGCAGGGCGGTTTGAATGAGCTGACGATGCCGAAGATCTCCACTGACCTGCCGCGCTCGCGTTTTAAAATCGCTGGCGAAACCTTTCATGAACGCGCCAGCACCTCGGCAAGATGAATCGTTTTCAGCTTGCTGCCTTGTCGAGAAAGTAACCCCTGTAGATGCATCAAGCAGCTTGAATCATTTGACACGATATATTCGGCGCCCGTGTCCAAAGCCGAAGAACACTTCACTTCGCCCATAGCCGTTGAAATCATTGGGAATTTGGCTGCAAATGTTCCGCCGAAGCCGCAGCACGTTTCCACGTCCGCCATTTCAATGAGTTCCAATCCGCGGACTTTGGCCAGCAATTGGCGCGGCGGTTGTTTGTTCCCAAGTTCGCGAAGCCCGTGGCAACCGTCATGAAAAGTTACCTTTGCGGTAAAGTTTGCCCCGAGCTCGGTGATGCCTAATTTGTTCACGAGGAAATCGGAGAACTCGTAGCATTTTGGTGAAAGCGCTTTGGCAGCGGCATCGTGCTGGGTTTCCGCGAAGAGTTCGCGGTAAAAAACCTTAAGCATTGCGCCACAGGAGCCGGAGCCGACCACCACCACCTCAGAGTCGTTGAGCCGGTGCAGCACCTTTTCGGCAACTGGGCGGGCTTCGGACCAGTAACCCGAGTTGAAAGCGGGTTGGCCGCAGCAAGCGAGATCTTCCGGACACTCAACCTGGTGTCCGAGCCGCTCGAGCACGTTCACCATGCTGATGCCAACTTGCGGGAACATCAGATCCACAAAACACGGAATGAACAAAGTAATCTTCAATTGTCCACTGCATGATTGAGCCAGGTGAATTGGATGTCACGGTCAATTTGGGTCTGAGAAAATATGGGTTCTACCAAGGGAGAGTTAAAAACGGAGAAGGACCCGGCTAAACGCGATGCCCTTATGAAGGCGAGTCTTTGCGAGAATCTGCTTCGCAGCCGTCCAGGGGCTGCCGCCATTGAGTCAGGTCCAAAAAGCAGGTGTGCTATTATCGCTACGGATTTTGTGAGTTTGTATTTACGACGCTATTGGTCCCCGGCCTGGAAGGATTGGACGGGGTGGCATTTTGCGAACTGGAGCTTGTATCATTCGAAATGCTGCTGCTGCTTGAGCCGCTACTGGAGCGAGTGTCAGTTCCAGAGCTGCCTTGATCGTTTGAACAACCAGCCAATAAGGCCGCTGCCGCGAAGATGATAAACGCTTTTTTTGACATACGTGATCCTTGGTTAAAGTTTCCTCTCCCACCAAGCTGAGTGGTAATGGATAGAGACTCAATGGGTAATCACGCCCGTTCTATTCAGCCTTTGACCCTATTTCTGTATAAAACGGTGGAACATTACTTAGCAATGACCAAAGGCATCGAAACAAGGTGTTCGGAAAGAAACCAAACTTGTAATTCGTTTGTCCGTAATACATCGCTTATCAGCAAATCATTGCTCCCGTCGTCTCCCAGTTCGGCGGCCCTGCGTGCGCTTGTGCGGACCTCTTTGATAATGACTTCGTGCGCTTCAAGTAATCTCGAGATTTGGACTGGCACTTCCTCTCTTCCACGTGGTGGACGCTCAATAGAGGTCGTCTCCGCTACATCGTGGGCCATAGCGATGCTGATGCCGCCAAGAATCTGGATCCGTTCGGCGATTTCGTCCACCAGTTCGGCCTGTTCTCCATAATGTTTATCGTACAGCAAATGGAGTTGATAAAATGTTGGGCCACTAACCTGCCAATGATTTTTCTTATACAAATCCCGCAATGACATGGTATCGGCCAGAATCTGGTTGAGGAGTTGAACAATCTCCTGACGCTTTTCGGCTGGCAAGCCGAGCGGGAGTTCCCGGGTGACCGCGTCATAATTCTGAGTTTCCCTGGCTCGTTGATGCAACACAGGTTGAGCGGAATCCAGGTTTGAACGCATCGATGGTGAATCATTATGTTTTCGTGTTTTCATATTAGCTCCAAAGGTCAACAGCATGTGGTTGTTTCAAACAACATTCGTAATGATAGTAGCAGCACTGTGCTCGTCTGAATCAATCTGTGTTCGATCCTCGCAATGTCAATGGGCAATAAGTCGCCGAGTCATAATCATTGTCGAAATTTTCTTGAAGCGATGGCTCGCCTGGGCCACATTCGTCCTGCCAGGGCCCATGGATTGTGGACTTACGAAACCCGCCAGGGCCGGAAGGCAGCAACGGTAGTTTGCTCTGCTTCTGCCGTGGTCACCCTGGCTTATCTATCCCGGTTAAGTTTGCCATTCGGGACCAGATATTGAGCAACGTCGCATCCAAACCGGCTGCATATGAGCTATCAGGTTATTGCCAGAAAATACCGGCCTCAACGTTTTGAAGAGGTGGTTGGCCAGGAACATGTCACCCAAACACTCAGCCGCGCCATCGAACAGAAACGCATCGCCCATGCTTATCTATTCTGCGGACCCCGTGGAACCGGCAAGACGACTATTGCGCGCATTTTTGCGAAATGCCTGAATTGCACCGGCGGACCGAAGGTGGATTTTGACGAAAAGGACCCGCGCTGCCAGGAAATTGCCGAGGGTCGATCACTGGACGTGCTCGAAATTGATGCGGCGAGCAATCGCGGGATTGATGAAATCCGCGGGTTGCGTGAGGCCGTCAAGTACGCTCCGGCCAGCTCGAAATTCAAAATTTATATCATTGACGAGGTCCACATGCTGACCAAGGAAGCGTTCAATGCGCTTCTAAAGACGCTGGAAGAACCGCCCTCTCATGTTAAGTTCATGTTTGCAACCACGGAGCCGGAAAAGGTCTTGCTGACCATTTTATCTCGATGCCAGCGATTCGACCTGCGGCGAATCCCCTCTGCACTCATCGTGAAGCATCTTGCTCATGTGGCAAAGCAGGAGAATGTCACGATAGAGGATGCCGCATTGGGCGCTATTGCCCGGGGCGCGGAGGGCGCTATGCGTGACGCGGAATCGACTCTGGATCAACTGATAAGCTTTTGCGGTAATCACATCGAAGAAGCGGATGTCTTGTCCATGTTTGGTCTAACGGCGCAGAATCAATTGATGGAGTTATCCCGGGCTGTGCTGGCTGGTGAATTTGAAACTGCGCTTCGGCAACTTAATGAATTGGCAAACAACGGTAAAGATCTGGGCAGATTGCTTGGCGACTTGCTCAATCATTTTCGAAACTTGCTCATTTTCAAAATTGCCCGAGGAGATCTCAGCATGTTCGAAATTTCGGAAACTGAAGCTGCTGCCTTGGGGGCACAGTCTAAAATGGCCAGTCCCGAGGGCTTAACGCGCATTTTGGAGATCCTTGGCGAGGCAGAGCTTCGCTTGCGGGAGGTTGCTTCCAAAAAGATCCTGTTAGAAGTCACGATGTTAAAGGCGATTGAGGCTCGCAATGCGGTGAGTCTGGATTCCGTGCTGCAACAATTGAAGGAACTTCGAGAAACCAATGTTCCCGAAAGAGTGCTACTTCCCAGTCCGGGCAAACCTGCGGTTCCCCCGGGGCCTGGGCCAATTCGGGCTGAAGCCGTCGCTACGGCCGAGGTCAGCCTCCGCTCCGACGCGATTGCACAGGAGGTATTGGCTCCAGTTCTTCCAGTGATCGGAGCACCGCCTGACCTTGCCGAAATCTGGGCCAAACTACTCGAAGGAGTCGGGCGCGTGAGCCAGTTCACCCGAAGCTACCTGCTCGAAGCTCATCCGGTTTCTTTTGCGAAAAATTTGTTCACCATCGGGTTCGACCCGGAGTTTGAGGAGCACATCGGCCTGGTCGATAATCCCCGTAATCATACTTTGCTCCAGACCAAATTATCCGAGCTTGGATACCCGAATGCTCAACTGAAGTTTATCAAAGCCGAAATAACTAAGCCGCTCGTCCAGGCTCCAGAAATTCCGCCCTTTCCCGCCCCTGTAAAACCGGGGACGCCAGGTCCCACTCGGTCGGCTGCCCCGTCGCCCTCAAAGGAGCGCCTGGTCCCTTCCAGTTTTGATAAGGACTCTTTCAAAAATGATCCTTTGATCCAGAAAGCTCTTGAGGTCTTCAAAGGCCAGGTGGTAGAAGTCCGTGCATGATTTTGACTCGCGTATTCCGTTCTAACCTGCTAACTTAACTAATCATGTCCAGCCTCGGTAAATTCGTAAAGCAAGCGCAGCGAATGCAGCAGCAAATGGAGCAAATTCAATCTGCTTTGGCGAGCAGGACCGTCGAGGCTACGGCCGGGGGCGGTGCAGTCAAAGTAATCGCTCGATGCGACGGCAGTATCTCATCTATCAAGATCGATCCACAGGCTCTTAATCCTGCAGATTCTCAATTGCTGGAAGATATGGTGCTCAGCGCGACTAACCAGGCTCTCAACCAGGCCAAGGAAATTTCCACCGCCGAGATGGGAAAAGCCACTGCAGGGCTGAGCATCCCGGGATTAATCTGAGTTCGAGCATCGGTTGAATCGTTAGAACACCGCTGGCCTGCGTCGTTCAGGTGCTGAAATCATTATCCAGCCCGGCCCACCATAGTTGACATATTAATGCCTTTCTTGCCTGAATCAATGATCGCGCTCGTCAGTGCGCTTTCCAGGCTTCCCGGTATTGGACCTCGTTCGGCGGAAAGAATTGCTTTGTATCTGCTGCAGGCTGACTCGACGGAAGCCCGACAACTCGCCCATTCTCTGCTAACTGCCAGGGAACGAGTTCGCTCTTGCGACGTTTGCGGAGCACTCACTGAAAAAACTCTGTGCGATATATGTGCCGACCCTCGGCGCGAATCCGGTTTCCTCTGCGTAGTCGAGCGGCCTGTCGATATTATTAGCATAGAAAAATCAGGCACGTTTCGCGGTAAATATCATGTGCTTGGCGGCAAAATATCACCTCTTAACGGCATCGAGCCGGAAGACCTGCGTATTGGGTCTCTGGAAACCAGGCTTCATGAAGTTAGTGAAGTGGTGATTGCGCTGGGAACCGATGTTGAAGGAGACGCGACGAGCTATTATCTGGCCAAACGGTTGGCGCGCGAGGGTCTAAGGGTTACGCGTATTGCCCATGGTCTTCCTGCTGGCACAGGACTTGAGTTTGCAGATGAACTGACCCTAAGCCGCGCTCTTGAAGGAAGGCGAGAATTGCAATAAACAATTCACCGAAAAACTATGCATCGTCCCCAGGTTCTCGTATTCGATTTAGGCAAAGTCCTCGTTGATTTTGATTATGGCATCGCAGCGCGTCGCATCGCCGCGCAAGGCAAGATCGATGCTGAAGCCGTGAAACACTTCATCGACCATTCACCCCTGTTGTTCAAGTATGAAACCGGGTTGATAACAAAAACTCAATTCTACCAGGAGATCTGTGATGAAACCGGTTTCGGAGCGGGCTTGGATGAGTTTTGTGGTTTTTTCAGCGATATCTTCGTGCCAATCCAATCGATGGTTACTCTCCAGGCCGAACTTCGCGAAAAAGGCCTTCCCGCTTATATTTTTTCGAACACCAATGAACTGGCTGTGGAGCATATTCGCAGGCAGTTTCCGTTCTTCGAAAACTTTGACGGTTACATTTTGTCATTCGAGCATGGAGCGATGAAACCCGACCCAAAACTTTATGAAGTCGTGGAGAGCAAGACAGGGCGGCGGGGAGCGGATATTCTTTATCTGGATGATCGGCCCGAAAACATCACTGCCGGCGTAGAGCGAGGTTGGCAGGTCATCCTGCAAGAATCTCCAGCCCAATCCCGGTCTGCTATTCAGGCATTAGGGCTTCTGGATCATTAAAGGGGGTTGCCGTTCAATTAGTGGTTCTGGACTGCCTTGTTCCCGCTTGAGCAGGACCTGCTCCCGCTTCATTCAGTCGGTTTGGGGTTGAACAATAACTCCATTGGCAGATGTGGATCACCCAGCGAGAACAAACGCTCGGAAATGTCGTTCAGTGCCAGTCGCGTTGTCTGGAAACGCTCCGAAAGTGTGCTTAAGACTTTGGTCAGATCATAGCGTTGTGCCAGACGGTGATCGCTTGCCGCCCGGTACTGAGCACGTCCAATGCTTTCATAATATTTCAAGTCTGGAAAACCACGAGCCTCTGCCCGAGACCGAATTCTGTCTGGAAATACCCCTGCCAAAAACAAGGAATGGTTTCCCATATGCACGCGGATGAAAAAGCTGGTCCGGTCGTCGGCTTTCTGGAGCGCGGTCATCATTTCAAAAAAATAATCGAGCGGATTGGTGTGACCGGGCAGAACACAGCGGGCGTTTTCGGCGCGGGCGAATTCCGCCAACAACTCCGACACATAATCGGCAACGTTACGATCTTGGATATCCGAACGCCGGAACACGTGACGAACCAGGACATAAAAATAAAATCGGCTTGAGACCCGGAGGCATCCGCGCCGCTCCAGCAAAGCGTGGAAAAGAGCCTCATCGTCCAGGATGACATCACGGGAATCCTCGTCCGCGAGAAGTTTTACCAGGCATTCTGCGGTGCCAATCCTTTGCCCCAGCACCGACAGGATGAAATCGATATCCTCAGCCGCAAATTGGATGCGGCAGTTGGGTTGAATCATTTTCATCGCGTTGCCAACATTTCGCCATCAATATCTTGGACGGAAGCTTCCGCGCATTGCTTCAGTCGCAATTCTAGCATAGAGCACAATCCATTCCACAAAAAGTCTTGTCTATCGGGCGAAACCCGTAATTAGATTGGGTCGGGTGCGATCGAGCCAAGTGCCGGCTCGGGAGAAATCGAAATCTCCGTGGCGCGAAATAACGGCCAATTGATCTTAGAAGTTGCAGACAACGGAGGCGACAACCGCCCGGAAGGGATACTCCAACCCAAAGGCCTGGGCGCACCTGGTGAGGGAATTGATTTATCAAATAGCGATGGCGGTTACAGCAACTTTATGGTGAGAAACAAACTTTGTTCTGGCCGCCCTGGAGAATCAACCACTAATCGTCTTTGTTACCTCGTACGACAAGCATGCTGTGCGAGCTTTCGAAGTCCATGCACTCGACTATCTTCTCAAACCGTTCGAACATGCGCGTCTGCAGCAAAGCGACCTTTTCTAAATTGCAATTTGAAGCCCGGAGCAGAAGACCACCGTGCAGCCACGGGAGAATCGAACGCTCCTCGCAAAGCCAGCTCCGGCTGCGCTTACGCGCGGATCTTGCTGCTCCTTTGGGGTGTTTATCAGGGAAGCCGATTGACAAAAAAACGATGAGAGACTAAGTATTTTAAACACTCTCGAGACAGGAACCTGCGTACTTACGAAAGGAACGTTATGGCCGGTGGGTCGCCTGGTAGTCATCTGGTCGGGCTTTTAACGCGAAGGCTGCGCTCTCGCTGGCAATTGTTGTCCCTGTTTATTGTGGCTTGTGTTCCCTTATGCGACGGCGCCGAGGCTCCCGACTTGATCTGTTGGTGAAATATATGATGTCGAACTGGGTTGGCTCACGAAATTCTCCAGCTCCGGCGGGATTATCTGGAGCAACAACGTCGGTTCACTATGGACTGTTGCCCGCGACCGGTACGATGGCGCCCACCTTGCCAGCGATAGTGGTCTGCTCTCACGCTACGACCTTGACGGCAATCTGGTCTGGACTCTGAATCTGCCTACCACAGTGAATTCCGTGCTGTTGGACACCCAAGGCAATCGTTTCTTTTCATTGGTGAATGGCGCCGTCGGCCGAATCGCTCCTGAGACCGTCACCGGACCCCAAGTGACGACTCCGCCACCAAGCCAAACGGTGCTGGTTGGGGACAACGTCACTTTCTCAGTGGGTGCAACCGGATTCTCTCCCTTCCGATATTCGTGGCGGTTCAATGGCTTACCCCTTGTCGGCGAGACGAATTCCACGCTCAATCTCACGAACGTCGCTACCAATCAAGCCGGCCTTTATGCCGTGGTGGTATCGAATATCGTCAACTCAATCACTTCGGCGCCTGCGCTTTTGCGAGTCAAGTACGTCGAAATTTATTCCGGCAATGAACCGCTGACGAATGGCAACTATTTCTTTACCTCACCCCCGACGCTTAGCATCCGTTCGGCACACACGAATGGTTCGTCTTTTTATACCCTGGACGGTTCGACACCGAACTTTAACTCGTTCCATTACACAATCCCGTTCACACTTCAAAGCAACGCCACGGTCCGAGCGATCGGATATAGCGCCGATTTCAACCAATCCGAGGAGGCGGATGTCGTTAATGCTACTGTTCAGTCGCAGCACACCCTGACAACCTCCGCCACAGCCGCCGGGAGCGTCACCCTTAACCCGCCGGGAGGAACTTACGCCAATACCAATATTGTGACTGTTACCGCTACGCCCGCCTCAGGATGGTCCTTCCTCTACTGGCTTGGTGACATCGCAGGGACCAACCCCGTAGTCAATGTCTCGATGGAGCGGGACAAAATCATCCAAGCTGTATTCGGTACGACGCTCTCTACAACGGTCGCGGGTAACGGCCAGATCCTCTTGAGCCCTGCGGGCGGCGTCTATCCTTATGGCACGGTGATTCGCTTGACCGGACTTCCGCAGCCGGGAAATTATTTCGGCTCCTGGGGTAATGCCGCCTCAGGCAATGCGAATGCGCTCTACTTCACGCTTACAAATCCCTCGCCAACAGTATCCTCTATTTTCGGGACGCTTTCGGCAGGACAGGCAGCGCTTACGGTCGTTATCAATGGCCGTGGCCAGGTGACGGTCAATCCACGCGCAAACGTCTATTCCACGGGTCAAGGCGTCAGGCTCACCGCCGCGGCTGAGCCAGGTCAAAGCTTCCTGGGCTGGAGCGGCGATGCTTCCGGCACGCAGAATCCTCTCTCCCTGACCATGACGCAAAGCAAAGTTGTGAATGCCAATTTTACAGGGTCGGCTAGCGTGCAGATGGACCGCGCCAAGGGCGATGGGCTGACGTCGGCTGGATTCCGTTTCAGGATACTGAGCGATCCGCACTTGACCTGGGAGATTCGAGCCTCAAGCGATTTCACGTCCTGGCAAAGTCTTGGCACCGTAATGAACTTATCGACGGAAGTACAGTTTACCGACCCCGAGGCTCTCAACGATGCCAGACGCTTTTATCAGGTGGTGCCCATCGAATAGACTTATTCTGTCGCCTGACATTGTAATCTCCTCGTTCTGCTCGAGCTTATGCAAGGGGCGGCTGTAACGTGGCGTTGATGCGGATGGGGTCATCGGGTGAGTTTCAAGTTCCGAAACGAGACACACTGTACATTAGTTGGAGGCCGAAGGGGGCAGCAACTTCGTCTTTTCGGGCAGAGCGAGCGGTTGGTATAACTGGCACGAGGACTGCTAACAGAGATCAAGCCCGTGTCCTAACCCAATTAGTAACGAGGCATTGAACCCCAAGCATCGAAAGGTGGAATATGAAAACCAGACTTTTTACGAACCAGGGCGTCTGCCACAGCGAGTCGGCCGATACAATAGCCGAAGTGTTGGTGGGCGTCGGCCTCCTGGGACTGTTGTTCGCTTCTCTGTTCAGCGGCATGTCCAGATGCACCGGGTTAACACAAATCGCGCGCGAGGACTTGCGCGCGACCCAAATCCTGCTCGAGCGAATCGAGGGCATCCGGCTGTTCAACTGGAACCAGCTTGTTTACAGCAATAATCTCTGCCCCGCCACCTTCACCAGCTCCTATTGCCCAATCGCAAACAACTCCGGTTCGACTGGGTTCACCTATTACGGGACTATGGTTATCGCTAACATCAGTGACGAACTGGCCTCCAGCTACAGCAACCAAATCCGCGCAATTATCGTTACCCTGAACTGGACCAATGCCGGCATCGCCCGCACGCGTACGATGACGACCTATCAGGCGAAGTACGGCGTGCAAAATTACGCTTTCAACAACTGAGCCATCCTTTCCGCCCAATGCACTCACGTCCCTTCGGCGTGCGGCCGACCCCGACCTCGGCGTTTACCCTCTTGGAGGTGATGATCGCCCTCGGTCTGGCAACGATGGTTGGATTAACGGTGGCCATAACTACCATGTTCGCTTCGCGCACATTCGAAGCGACGGGCATTTACGCCCATCTCAGTCGCGCCAGCCGCCAAACGCTTGACCTCATGACTCGCGATATTCGCCAGGCCAAGGTGCTGACTTCCTACGCTACCAACGCCCTGGTGTTCACCGACCTGACAAACGGCACTTTTTCTTACCAATGGGATCCCAACGCCGCGACGCTCACCCGGGTCTATAACGGCCAAACCCAGGTGCTGCTAACCCATTGCGCTTACTTGGGGTTTCGCGTCTCACAGCGCAACCCGTCCAACAACTTCACCTTTTGGCCGGCGGATGCTGCAACGAACGCCAAACTGATCGAGGTCACCTGGATCTGTTCACGCCACATATTTGGTCAAAAGGTCAACGCCGAAACGATTCAAAGGGCGCACATCTCCATTCGCAACTAGTTCCAATTCGAACCAAGTCTATGAGAATATGCCATTCGAGCCAAACCGGACAGCAAGCCGCCACACTACTGATCTGTCTGATCGGCGCCACTCTTCTTGGGTTTGCGCTGGCCAGCTATCTGGTCCTGACCCAAGGGGAGTACCGGACCGTAGTCCGCTCCCAAACCTGGAACCGAACCATGGCTGTCGCCGAGGCGGGCATCGAGGAAGGTATGGCCTTGATCAACAAGTATGCAGGTACTTCAACTCCTCTGATCAGTTGGACCAACACTGCAGTCAGCGACGGGTGGACGGCCCTCGATAATGGTATTTACTATCTCAACCGCCACATTGGCCCCGACTATTACGACGTGTATATCACCAACCGGAACAACTCTCCGGCCATTAAGTCAATTGGCACGTTGGCCTGGAATTACCTATACACCTCCGCGCCCCAGTCCATGTTCGCCGCCGTCGGAAGTTCAACGCCGTCCCTTGCAACCAGCCGTGCCGTTCTCATCCAGACGGCGCCGCCCCAAAGCTATTTCCTTTATGGCATTTTGGCTAAAAAGGGGATTAGCATCAGCGGTGGAACCAACGACAGTATCAGCTCGCTGGACACAAATTACCTTGCCGCCCCTTGGAGCCAAATCCTGGAACATGCCAATGGCAGCATTGGCACCATGGAAGACAATGTTGTCGCGGGATCGGACCAGAGCAGTTCCGCTATCTTTGGCCATGTCCATACGGGCCCGAACAGCACTATCACTATCAGAGGGGATGGTGGCGGCATAGGCGACGCAACCTGGCTTCCGAGCAATCCAGGCAAGATTAAGCCAGGCTGGACCAATAACACTCTCAATATCGCCATCCCGGATCCCCCCACGGCGCCGGCTGCTCCCTACTGGCCGTTGCCAGTCCCGGTCAATAATACTTACCTGCTTACCGGAGCACCGGGAACAACCATTTATTACGAGGTGGCGGCAGGTATGAATATTGGAGGGCCCACCGTGCTCATTACCAATGGGGCCGTCGTGATGAAATGTCATGGGGACTTTACCTTGTCCGGAGGAAGTTGCATTTCGATCGCGAAGGGTTCAAGCCTGACAGTCTATTTCAATGGCAAAACCACACTTTCCGGCGGCGGAGTCATTAATGACACAGGCTACTCCACAAATTGTAACTTTTACGGCTCCCCAACCTGCACAACCATCTCTTACAGCGGCAGCTCGGGTTTCATTGGAACGGTAAATGCCCCGGAGGCCGCCTATACTCAGTCTGGCAGCGCTGGATTCATCGGCGCGCTCATCGTCTATTCCTTCACTCAGAGCGGTGGCAAATCCTTGATGCGTTACGATGAGGCGCTGGCTAACCCCGGCGGACCAGGCGCCGTTTACCGAGTCGTGTCCTGGCAGGAAGTGCCCCCTTTAACCCCCAACTGAGGAAGAGCCGCAACCGCTCAGTATCATAGGGGTCACGTAAGAAACGTTACGGGGGGGGCGCCCGCCAAGTCCATCAGGCCGCCCCTTTCCTGGCGCTGGTCGCTTGCCTTGCGCATTTAGCTCTAGGCCCGTGTTGCGCCGAAACTGCTCGCCATGGCGACCTTCAAGGATCCAAGCACGACCTTGCCAGCCCCGTGTGCCTTTGCCGATTATGTCGAGCGACTCGTCCAGAAACTCGGCGTGGGCTCTTTAATCGCCGTCTCAAATTCAGGGTTTCGATGCCGGGGGATGCGCAAGCTTGAGTGGTTCACGCCTGACCCACCCTCCACTCGACTTTTCAAAAGTGGGGGTACCGCTGCTTGAGCATCTCCGGCGCCAGGCGGGGTGAACCAGTCAGAGAAAGAATTCGCCAGGGCGGGTTCTTTTTAATTGTCACGTCCCGAAACAACTATTCACGTGGAATGACACCAACCACTGCCTGCGGCCAAACCCAATCACGGCCCGCCCAAGGAGACGCGTTCTGCGGATTCTTGTTCGAAACGGCAGGCGAAGGATCTCCTCCATTATCCCGGCCATCATCTCCTACAGAATATAAAATAAATGAGCCTTCGCCGTTGACCCGGTATTGCAGAGACTGACCGTTCATGAAATCGCGTGGTGGCTCGGCCAGAAATTCCGGGGCCAGCGAAGCAAGGTTCAGAGGCAATTTGCCATGGAGGAGTTCATACCTCTTCAGGGCGACTGACGCGATCACCATTTGGTGCAGTGTCAGATTCTTCATAGTTATGGACCAGGCTTTTGAAAATAACGTATAGGGGTAAATTGGAGCCGAGTCACCTGAGCTTCCAATGATGCCCGAAAAATGGTCCGTTAAGGGCAGCGCCCTATAAAACCGCCAGGCTGCGGTTGGCGGAAGGTAATCCTGGTAGTGGGCGGCCATTTCACGGCTCAGCCTCTGCCAGTTTCCATGGTGAGCCGCCTCCCGCAAAATCATAATCTCTTCCTGCACGGTTCTTAAATATATCAGTTCCTCCTCATCCGCCCACGCGAAGCTCCACAACGGATGGAACACCCATTGTCGCCAGGAGCGGACCGGCCCAACAGCGTGAGTTGGTGGCTGCAAGTTGAACGACTCAAGAATCGGCAGCCAACGGGAAACCCACGCGTCGTAAGAATGCGACCGGAACCAGGCAAGCTCCTGAAGATGAACCACTCGCTCGGCTTCCATGGAACGGGACATTTGCACCAACAGCAGTTTGTCATTTTGGCACTCTTTCTGGAGTGCCGCCAACTGCGGCTCGGTCCAGTCCTTGGCCTGGAGCGCATCCCAGCAGACATCCACGCTCAACCCGATGATTGCCACCCGGATCATTAAATTGACGAAATTCGGATCATCCGAATAAAGCTTCACACACCCTGAAATAGCCGTCAGGTTTTCTAATGCCCCTGCCAGATCGCCCTTGTGCAAATCGTTCATCGCTGCGGCGTGCAATGTCTGTGCACTCCGTCTAACGTGCACGAAGTTTGGAAAGCTATCTTTCTCCAGCATCTCCACAATGTCATACCCCACATCGGACGGTGGGTCCTTCATCAATTGGCGCAGCGAGTCTAACGTCGGCTTCGCCTTGCCAAGCAGCGCATCCAAGTCAGCCCAACTGTTGGTGATGGTGCCATTAACTGAGTCGATTCTTAGTGGCTGTCGTTCCTGACTGCCTCTCAGATTTTGGCCGGGTTGCTTTTGCACAATAGCCGCAGGCACGCTGGCGTAATTTGCCAGCCCGGTCGGCAGTTGCCCTATGATCAGTGCCAAATGGTTTGAGAATTCCAGGCTCCGAGGCGAAGGAGTTGGCCAGAGCCGCTTGGGATCGAATGCCTCGCCTTTAGCCTCCATCTGTCCTTTCCAATTCCTCAATGCTCTTTGCCCTCGCCACCGCTCGACAACCATCAGCCCAACAACGATCAAAGATAGTAGGATAAGGAGCCAAGGAAGGCGCCGACCTCGTGATAGCGGTTGTGTTTCTGATTTCAATTTAATCATCGGGCTTTTCCTTCGAGCTTACAGAGCAGAGGAGATTTCCAGCAATCAGCGTGCCGCTTTGAACCTTTCAGGTGGCGAGTCAAGCAGGTTTATGAGATATCAGTCGCAAGTTCAAAACCGAACGAATTTTGAGTGTTATTCTTTGTCTTTGACATGAGCTATGATGAAATCATGATAAACACGCATTTTCTTTTTGCCTCGCTCATTTGGGGCTCAGTTGGCGTGGGCTACTTCATCTACGGGAAAAGGCAGAGTTCCTGGTTGTTAATGGTCGGTGGCGTGTTAATGATTTTTGCATCCTATTTTGTGAGCTCCGCCCTGGTGATGTCTTTGGTTTGCGCCGGGCTTATTGTCGCTGTTTACACTCTTGTGAAACGAGGCTACTAAGGACGCTGGAATGAATAAATCGTGGAGTTGAACGCGCTCCACATTGGTTATCTCAGTAGTGAAGGTGTTTCGTGGGAAAAACTTTATTTGAAACGATTGGAAACCGACTTGGCCAGAAAGCTGCACAGGCCAGGAATGCGTTTAACCTTATGGGCGGAACCGCGGAGGACTCCTTGCGTGCCGAGATTCGCCTGGGCCGCGATCTAGCTGAGGCAATGCTGCAACGTGTTCCTCTAGTTGAAGGGAATGAAACCACAAGATTTGCCGCGGAGATCGGGCGCTGGCTGGCCGCGCACATAAAGGAGAAAAAGCTGCCGTTCAATGTGCTGGTCACGGCCGAGCCAGATCTGAATGCAATTGCCCTGCCAGGTGGTCCTGTTTTCGTAAGTTGGCCTTTGTTGGATATTTGCCACGGAGAACGGGATAGGATCGCATTCGTGATCGGCCATGAGATGGCGCATATCGTGCGGCGACACGCTTTGGATAGAATTGTAAAAGATGCCGCTCTTTCCCTCCTGTTCCGGCAAGTCTCTGGCAAGCACGCCGCCAGCGCCTGGCTCAATAAGGCGCAGGAACTTCTGACAGGCGCCTACTCCAAGGACGACGAATTCGAGGCGGATACTTTCGCGTTGGCCCTGGTCGAAACCGCGGGCGGTGACGCATCGGCGGGGCAGCATTTTCTTGAAGAACTTGCGGACCTTTTCTCCAGGAATGCAAGTTTGAGACAGGGTTACTTTAGCACACATCCACCTTTGCTTGAGCGCATCTCGAATATTGCAAAGGGGTCAATCCCACATATTCACAAGTGACACGCGATTATGCGGGACTGACCCCTTTGGCAAGCGATTCTTTCAGCAGCACGGACAGCGGTTTTCGGCGTTTGCGTTCGGCTTTAAGACGCGTTTCAAGCAAATGAAGCACTTCCGCCTCTTCGGGACGAAGTTTGGTGCCGCAGTTGGTTAAATCCGATTCGGCGCAGGCTTTGATGGCCTCGGCCAAACTGCCGTCGAGGTAAGAAGTAACCACTTCCGGATGAATATAGCATTTTTTGCACACAGCCGGAGTGTTGCCCAAACGTTCGGCCACCACTTCAATCGCCCGGACAATATTTTTCTTTGCCTGCGTTTGAGTTTCGAATGGTTCCAAAGCGCGCAAAGCCATCGCTCCAAGCACTGTGCCCGCCCAGGTGCGAAAATCTTTGGCCGTAAAATCTTTTCCACAAATTTCCCGCAGGTAATCGTTGACGTCGCCCGATTTAACGTCCTGCCGCTTCCCATCCTCATCGAGGTATTGAAATATTTCCTGGCCGGGCAAGTCCTGGCAGCTTTTCACGATCTTAGCGAGGCGTCGATCCCGAATATCTACATCATGCCATTTGCCGCTTTTGCCTCGAAAATGGAATTTAAGTTTCGAACCATTTACATCCACATGTTTGTTGCGCATGGTAGTTAGTCCGAATGAGTCGTTCTCGCGAGCGTACTCCTCGTTACCAACCCGGATCAGGCTGACTTCCAGCAGCCGCACGACGGTAGCCAACACTTTATTGCGTGGCAAACCTGGCAATTTTAGATCCTTTGCAATTCTTCGGCGAATTCGTGGCAGAAGTCTTGCAAACGCGACCATTCTTATATATTTGGTTTCATCACGAACTTCTCGCCAACGAGGATGATAACGGTGCTGTTTTCGTCCTCGCTCATCACGCCCAGTCGCTTGCAAATGCCCATTCGGATCGGGGCTGATCCAAACGTCTGTCCAGGCCGGCGGAATGGCGAGGGATTTGAATCGCGCGAGAACATCAGGTGCCTGGATAATTTTTCCAGCCGTATCGCGATATCGAAATCCTTTTCCTGCCGCTTGACGCTGATAGCCAGGTATTTCATCTGAAACGTAGTGAAGACCCGCCTCTTTGGCAGACTCTGCCGGATCTGTTAATTTTTCGACATCCAAACTGGCGACATTCATGAGGCTGGGACGGTGGCAGGAGATGGCGGATGGCTATTTCCCGTGGGAGCAAGGGCCAGGATTTGTGCCACTGCTTGTTTCAAGCTGGTGGCCAGGTCATCGGCAGCCACAGCAGGCCGGCGCTTTTTGACATCCTCGACGTCGCGTTCCGTGAGGACAGCCCCAATCAAACGTAATTTCGGGTACTCCGTACGAAGGCGCCGGCACAAATAGCGGGTGTGCAGGTAACCAAGCGGTGGGATGGCAGCAACACAGACGACCTGGGGATTGTCCTTGCCGACCTGTTCGAGAGACTCGCTCGCCAGCGCCTGGGAATCCATTGACTTGGCGGAAAGTCCTCGCTTGTTGAGCAATTGAACAAGCATCTGAGCAGCAATTTCATCCGCCTCGTCCCGGGCCGGGATGCAAAGCGCTGTCAGTTCCCCGTTGGCCACGCCATTCCTTGCGGGCTTGCTTTCCTCGTCGGTTGGACTTTTGTTGTTGCCTGCCGTTAACTCTTCAGCGCGCTCGGCCAAATCTTCAACAAGGAATCGTGTGGTTTTGGAAATGAAATCCTCCCGTTCCTTATCCAGTCTGCCTCTGTGGCGATCTCTCTCAGCCAGGCTCAACGCCGGAATGATCAACGAATCGTACAATTCCTCGAGAGACTTGCCCTTGATAAATTCTTCGGCAACCTCGGTCGCCTCCTCGGCATTCATGGCAAGGAGACGTTGATAAAATCGCGTCTCGGGAGGCAGGACCTCGGTGTCGCTCAATAATACGCTTAGAAATTCCAGGCTGGGAACATACCTTCCCAGTACAACCACGCACACCGTCAATGGAGTTGAAAGCAACAAACCCACAGGTCCCCAGAGCCAGGTCCAAAAAACCGCTGCCAGCAAAATTGCCAATGGCGAAATGCCGGTCGAACTCCCGTAGAGCTTTGGTTCAACAAAGTTATACACCAAAACGTCAATCCCTATGAAGAGCCCGAAGATGAGCAATACTTTGACCCATCCCGGATCCACAGCAAACACCACCGCAGCAGGAATCAGCGCAGCGATCCAAATGCCTAAATAAGGAATATAGCGCAACAGGACAGCGATGATTGCCCAGAGAACTGGATTCGATACGCCAATAAAAAACAAGCCGACGCCAGCTAATGCGCCATAGACCAAATTTACGACCAGTTGGGCCGCTAGATAACGGCTGACCCGACTGGCCGCCTCATCGAGGGCTTTCGTGGTCACGTTCACCCTGCCGGCCCCGAGCAGCCGGATGAGACGATCGCGCAGATCCTCACGTTGAATCAGCATGAAAATGACAAACACCACGACGATCAGCGCCGTCATCAGGAGGTTGAGCATAGAACCTAGAACGTTTGGGACAAATTCAAGCGGGGAGAAGGTCGTTTTCCGAATCTCGACGGGAACCGGTTTCTCTTCATCCGGTCTGCTCTTTGCAGGAGCCGGAGCGGGTGGGGTCAATTCATCTGTGACATTGCGAATAATACGGGTCATTCGATTGATCATTCCTCCGCCGGAATTGCGTAACTTCTCTACTTTTTGCCGGACGTTCTGCTGGTATTCCGGCATTTTGTGAGCCAAGCCAGCCAGTTGCGAGGTCATGAATCCAACGATCACCCCAACGACAAGGAACGAAAATAATACCACAACTATCGAAGAGGGGAGCCGTCCCAAGCCCCAATGCCGTAATGTGACGGCCAGGGGAGCGAGCAGAAATGCCAACAAGACAGCCAAAGAAAATGGAATGAAAACAACTCGGGCAAAGTAAAGCGCGCTTATGACAATCACCAGTGTTAGGAGGGTGGAAGTACCTCCCCTGTTGATCGTACGATTTTCGTTTGCCACACTGGTCTTTTGTTCACGAAGAACCCGACATCGGGTTCCATACCGTATCGTAGTTCACTAATAATTGCCTTTCACGTAGTCGTTTACCCCACGAGAAATAACGCTGCGGTAATCGGAAAGCGGGCGTTCGCCAGAAGACAGACTCTATAGAGCCGCGCGTTCTCCCTGTTATAATTAGAACCTGTTGCAAAAGTGGGATGTCGCAAAATGACGAATGACGAATGTCAAAATGACGAAAGAAATCCGAATGACGAATCAGGCAGAATGAGCCCGATTTGAGATTTTGTCATTCGGACTTCGTTCATCCTTCGTCATTGGAAATTCGTCATTCGCGGCATGAGACGACTTTTGCAATAGCTTCTAATTAGATGTTCATCGAGAGAGATGCGGGACACTGCCTTACTTAAGCTCCAGTTCCTCATTGCTGATATTGCGTCCGACAGCCCATCATGAGGCGTGGCAGATGAGCTGAAAGCAATCACCGCAAACCTGGGAATCGAAAAGTTCAGGCGCCATATTTTCCTGTGCGCCGATCAGACCGAACCCAAATGTTCCGCTAAAGCGCAGAGTCTTGAATCCTGGGAATATCTCAAACGCCGGCTAAAGGAACTAAAACTCGCCGGCCCGGAACCATTGGTCTATCGAACAAAAGCTAACTGTTTGCGTGTCTGCACCCATGGCCCCATTGCTGTAATTTATCCGGAAGGCATTTGGTACCACTCTTGCGCCCCTCCCGTTCTCGAACGCATTATCCAGGAGCATTTAATTGGCGGAAAAGTCGTAGCCGATTTTGCCTTTGCCCGAAATCCAATGTCGAACCCGTAAAACAGCCATATCTGCTAGAAAAGAATCGATTTGAACAATGTCCAGAAAGCAGCGAAGTTACGGAAAGATTACCGGAGGCCATTATGCGTAAGAAAAATTTAAACCATTTCACGAATAAAAACTCACCCCACCGCTTTGAACTGACACGCCGCGACTTCATTTCCACCTCCCTCGCTACTGGAATTGTCGTCGGCATCACCGGAAAGGCTTTGGGTGCGGAATCGAAAAATGAAATGATTTACCGAACACTCGGCCGCACGGGAGAAAAGATTTCAGCCATCGGGCTCGGAGGTTACCACATCGGCGTTCCCAGCGATGAAGAGGGAATCCGAATTATTCGCAAGGCAATCGACCGCGGCATCACTTTCATGGACAATTGCTGGGATTACCACGATGGAAATAGTGAAGTGCGGATGGGCAAAGCATTGGCGGATGGCTATCGGGCACGCGTTTTTCTGATGACAAAAATCGACGGGCGCACGCGCGCGGCCGCTGCTAAACAAATCGACGAATCGCTTAGCCGTTTGAAAACAGACCACGTGGATCTGATGCAATTTCACGAAATCGTGCGAATGGAAGATCCGGACCGCATCTTTGCTTCGGGTGGCGCAATCGAAGCGATGATCGAGGCCAAAAAGGCCGGCAAAGTTCGTTTCATAGGATTTACAGGCCATAAAGATCCTGGGATCCATCTCCACATGCTCGAACTAGCCGGCAAAAACCAATTTCGCTTCGACGCGGTCCAGATGCCATTGAACGTCATGGATGCGCATTTTCGCAGCTTTGCTCAGAAAGTGCTTCCTGTGCTCGTGAAGGAAGAGATGGGTGTGCTCGGAATGAAGCCCTTAGGCAGCGGGGCGATTCTCCAAAGTAAAACCGTTACGCCTATCGAATGCTTGCACTACGCGCTCAACCTGCCGACTTCTACAGTCATCACCGGCATTGATCGCATGGAGTACCTGGACCAGGCCTTTGAGGCCGCGCGTACCTTCCGGCCCATGACCCAGGACGCTGTCTCGGCTCTGCTGGCTCGAACCACCGAGGGCGCCGCTTCGGGGAAATATGAGTTGTTCAAAACCAGTGCACGTTTTGATGCCACTTCCCAACATCCGGACTGGCTTGGGTAGATAACGGGAAGGCGAACCGCGGCCACGGGCTTACAGCCGCTACGATCGCGCGCCTGAGCTGAACTACCGCGTGCCTGTCGCAAGCGTGCGCAGCGGGCCGGGGGTCAATTCGCTGTCCGTTCTTCTCCTGACATTGCTTGATCGGCTCCTTCGTGTCTGCCGAAATCGAGAAAAACCAAGAGTTACAAAACGGTGGCCCCTGGGTCGCCTCGGCAGCTTTGCAAAAGCATTGCTAATCCGAAGATTCGGATTTACTAAAAAGTGATTCCTTTTTCAAATAAGCGCTTGTGAAATTTTTCACAATCAAGCACGTTGTCCCGGCTTCCGGCCAAGAGTCGGTTTCAATCCGAGGGATTCAAGTCCCTTCGGCAGGTGTTTATCGGGTAAATGCGCTTAATCAAAACTATCCTAATCTTTCTGTTTCTGGCGGGTGCGCCAGTCGCAGGACTGTGCGCGGAAGCTGAGGTCCGCAATCACGAAACCAGTACGGCAAGCCGCGAAGGAGCCGGGCAAGCAGAAGGGCTTACCGCTCATGCAGTGGAGATCGCAGCCCCTGAACTCCCGATCATTGGAAGATTTCCTATTACCAACTCCATGGTGGTGACCTGGGCGGTGGCTCTTGGGCTGATACTTTTTGCACAAATGGCCACTCGGCAAATGAAGCAGATCCCTACCGGCGCGCAAAATTTTTGGGAGTGGCTGGTGGAGTCTCTTTACAATTTCCTGGAAGGCATCATCGGTCATGAACTCGTGCGAAAAACGTTTTGGTTTTTTGCCACCATTTTCATTTTTATTCTATTTTCAAACTGGCTCGGACTGATCCCTGGTTTCGGGACCATTGGCTATGGGCATGAAGGACCGAGCGGGTTTCACGTGTCGGAGCCCTGGTTTCGCGGAGTCAATGCGGATCTAAACATGACCCTGGCGATGGCATTGATCTTTTTTGCCTGCTGGATTATCTGGGCTCTGCAAACAAACGGACCAGTAGGTTTCCTGTTACATCTGTTTGCTCCAAAAGGTGAAACAACCGGTGTTCTCAAGCTCTTAATGGTGTTGGTATTTCTCGTCGTTGGCTGCCTCGAAGTTGTTTCCATTCTGTTTCGTCCCGTGTCTCTGAGTTTCCGCTTGTTTGGTAATATTTTCGCGGGCGAAAACATGCTTGAAGCGATGGCAAAGCTTGTGCCGGGTTGGCTTGGGGCAATCATCGTTCCCATCCCGTTCTACTTTATGGAACTGCTGGTCGGGATTGTTCAAGCGTTGGTTTTCATGCTGCTGACCGCAGTGTTCACTTTGCTGATTTGCCAGCACGAGGAGGGTCACGAAGCAGCGCATCATTAATTTTACAATTTCAAGGGTTCGACCGTGTTCAATCGCGGGAACCATTGAGGAAGCAAAGAAAGGTAAAAACATATGTCGTTAATGCCCATGTTGGCAGAAGGAATGACGGGTAATATTCACGTCGGCCTGGCGGCGCTCGGCGCGGCCATCGGTGTAGGATTGATAGGCGCCAAGGCGTCGGAAGCGGTGGGACGCAATCCCGGCGCTGCGACCAAGGTTCTCGTCCAATCCATCCTGGCTATTGCGTTCGCTGAAGGAATCGTTTTTTTCGCGATCTTTTTGGCGACCAAAGCATGGCCGTCTAATTAGTAAAGCCGGGCGTGAGATAAGTTTTCACGCCCGGCCTCACCAAGCAATTTATGTATCCAGTCATATTCGCAAGTATGGTAGGCGATACGGCCAAGCAATTCGGTGTCGATTGGCCGCATCTGATTGCCCAAATTATCAGCTTCGGGATTGTTGCCTTTCTTCTTCACCGTTTCGCCTACAAACCTGTCCTGGCAATTTTGGAAGAACGCCGCCAGCGCATTGTTGAGAGCCTGGCGAATGCTGAAAAGATCAAAGCTGAACTGGCGCGCGCCGAAGCGCAATGCCAGGAAATACTCGCACAAACTAATAGCCAGGCGACGAGATTAATTGAAGAAGCCAGGGCTGCGGCCGCCCGTGTCCAGGAAACCGAAACTCAAAAGGCCATCGCGACAGCCGAGCAAATCATTTCCAAAGCGCGCGAGGCTGCGGCTGCTGACCACGCCCGGATGTTGGCGGAGTTGAAGCGGGAAGTCGGACGGCTCGTGGTTCAGACCACGGCAACAGTAACCGGTAAGATTTTGACTCCGGATGATCAGCGCCGCCTGGCGGAAGAAACAGCAAAGCAGGTCTCTCCCCAGTCCAATTAAGCTCTGCCATGAAAGCTTCCAAACAATCCAGACGAGAGGCGAAGCAACTGTTCAGGGCTTGCCTGGTGAATGGATTATTGGATGAATCCCGCGTTCGCCAGGCCGTTCAAAAAGTGCTGCAGCAAAAACCTCGCGGTTACCAGGCCATTCTTTCTCATTTTCAGAGATTGGTGAAACTCGATATTGAGCGCAGAACAGCCCGAGTCGAAAGCGCGATGTCCCTGCCCTCCGATTTACAGTCTTTGGTAGAGACCGATCTTGCGCGCCGTTATGGCCCAGGCCTGCTCCTTTCTTTTGGGCAAAACCCCGCGCTGATCGGGGGCATGCGCATCAAAGTCGGCAGTGATGTCTATGACGGCAGCGTGCAGGCAAAACTGGCCGCATTGAATGAGACTTTTTAACTCCGTTCATGGTTGACCGCCCACAGCCCTGAAACCGCAACGCAAACTTTATATGAGTACCCTACTACAGGAAATTGAATCGCAAATTGCAGGCGCCAAGACTGCTCCAGCCAGGCAAAACGTCGGCACTGTCCGGGAAATCGGTGATGGTGTCGCAAAGATCGAAGGCCTCACCGATGCCATGTTAAACGAGATGCTCGACTTCGGGCACGGCATCACTGGACTGGCGCTCAATCTTGAGGAAACCGAGGTCGGAGCGATCATTCTCGGCGATTATACCAAGGTGGCCGAAGGAGATGAGGTGCGCACCACGGGAAAACTGCTGCAGGTGCCGGTGGGCAAAGGCTTGCTCGGGCGTGTCGTGAATGTCTTGGGCCAGCCGATCGATAGCAAAGGCCCAATCAAAAGTGACGCCGCATACCCAGTTGAAAAGATTGCCCCTGGCATTATCAAACGCCGTTCCGTCAGCCAGCCAGTTCAAACCGGAATCATGGCGATCGATGCAATGATTCCTGTCGGTCGCGGCCAACGCGAACTCATCATCGGCGACCGTTCGACCGGAAAAACCACCATCGGTGTGGATACTATCATCAATCAGGCGAGGTTAAACAAAGCGGCAGAAGCTGCAGGTGACAAGGATTATCGCCCTCTCTATTCGATTTACGTGGCGATTGGTCAAAAGCAATCGAATGTCGCCCGAGTGATCAGCGTGCTGGAAGAACAGAATGCGATGCCTTATACCACCGTCGTCGTTGCTTCCGCTTCTGATTCCGCAAGCAATCAATACCTCGCCCCCTTCTCGGGCGCGGCCATGGGCGAATGGTTTATGGATAACGGTATGGACGCGCTGATTATTTTCGATGATTTGTCGAAACACGCCGTGGCCTATCGCCAGGTTTCATTGGTTCTCAAACGTCCCTCCGGGCGCGAAGCGTACCCGGGCGATGTGTTCTATCTGCATAGCCGGTTGCTCGAGCGCTCCGCCCGCTTGAGCGAACAGGCCGGGAATGGTTCGCTTACCGCCCTTCCCATCATTGAAACTCAACTTGGAGACGTGTCCGCCTACATTCCCACAAATGTAATTTCTATTACCGATGGGCAGATTTATCTCGAAACGGATCTGTTTTATCAAGGCATTCGTCCCGCAATTTCCGTAGGTCTTTCCGTTTCGCGCGTCGGCTCCGCCGCTCAGACAAAAGCGATGAAGCAAGTCGCGGGTCGTGTCAAACTGGACCTGGCGCAATTCCGCGAGCTGGCAGCATTTGCCCAGTTCGGCTCCGATCTGGATCCCGCAACGCAAGCCAAGATCGAGCGCGGCAAACGAGTCGTCGAGATATTTAAACAACCGCAATACAATCCTATCTCTCTCGAGGTCCAGGTCGCAGTGCTTTGGGCGGTGCAAAATGGACATTTGGACGACGTGCCTGTCGACAAAATCAAGGATTTCCAAACCAGGTTGGCCGACTACTTGACCAATCGAAAAAGCGATATGATGGCGCGCATCGCTAAAGAAAAGGCTCTGAACGATGCGATGATCGCTGACCTGAAGGCCGTGGTTACTGAATTCAAACAGACGTTTAAATAGAAACGAAGTCTTTCGCTCTCGCGCGGATGAGGTTTGGTTAAAACATACAACATCATGGCCCGCAAATTAGCATCGTTATGACAGAACAGTTGCGCAAACCCAGGATCTCGACCTCGAAGTAAATGCCCAGTACACGCGATATACGACGCCGCATCAAGTCGGTCAAGAATACCTCCCAGATTACTCGGGCCATGCAAATGGTTGCGGCCTCCAAAATGCGGAAGGCTCAGCAGTCTGCCCTGAATGGCCGCCCCTATGCCAGACTGATGAATGAAGTGCTGAGCGAGGTCACTTTGCTCGCGGGAGATTTTACTCATCCGCTGATGGAAAAGCGCGAGGTCCGGAAACGTGGTGTGATTATTGTTTCGACCGATAAAGGGTTATGCGGCGCTCTCAACACCAATCTGCTTCGCGAAGCCGCTAAATTTGACAAGCAAACAACCATCTATATTACTGCCGGACGCAAAGCTTCCACCTTCATCGCCCGCACAAAACGCCAACTCTCCGCCGAGTTCACCTATAAGGACGCGCCTCTGTTCGGTGAAGCTCGCGCGATTTCACGATTTGCTCGTGATCTTTTCATAAATGGCGAGGTCGATCAGGTGGACATTATCTTTACCCACTTCATTTCGACCCTTAGTCAGAAGCCTGAGTCGGTCCAATTGCTGCCGGTTAGCGAAATTAAATTGGTCACCGCAGGTGTTCAGGATCAAGGCCAGTCTGAGAAATATGTGAAAGGCGCGACTGAATATTTATTTGAGCCATCACCGGAACAAGTGCTTGGCGAATTGCTTCCTCACTACCTCAATTATCTGATTTTCCAAATTTTACTGGAAGCCAAAGCAAGCGAGCATAGCGCCCGCATGGTTGCGATGAAAAACGCGACCGATAATGCCAATCAGCTCATCAAAGATTTGACTCTTGAATACAACAAGCTGCGCCAGGCCAACATCACCAGAGAACTCCTGGAAATCGCCAGCGCCCAGATGGCAGTGGGATAATTTTATTTACCGCAGATTTCAAAACCATGAATAAAGGCAAAATTGTTCAAGTCATCGGTCCGGTTGTGGACGTCGAGTTCCCCGAAAAACTCCCGGCGATCTATAACGCGCTCACGCTCGAGTATAAAGTCCAGGGACAGCCCACGAAATTGACCCTCGAAGTGGAGCAACACCTGGGAGATAACTGGGTACGCTCGGTAGCAATGTCCAGCACGGAGGGACTTAAACGCGGGCTGGATGTGTTTGACACGGGTGCCCCCATCTCCATGCCTGTGGGTGAAGGCGTGATGGGCCGGGTCTTTAACGTGACCGGCGAAGCTGTGGACGAGCAAGGTCCCGTCAAAGCGGACAGGTTTAATCCCATCCATCGCCCGGCGCCGGCACTGGTCGATCAATCGACGTCTCCCCAGGTGTTGACCACCGGCATCAAGGTTATCGATTTAATCTGTCCGTTCCTCAAAGGTGGCAAAGTCGGGGCGTTCGGCGGCGCAGGGGTAGGAAAAACTGTCGTCATCATGGAATTAATCAACAACATCGCGAAACTGCATGGCGGCATCTCGATGTTTGCAGGGGTTGGCGAACGCACACGTGAAGGAAACGATCTTTATTATGAAATGGCCGAAGCCGACGTGATTGTTTGCGAGAAAGACGCCAAAGGTCATCTAAAACGAGGGCCCAATGGACTGCCAATCTTAAAACCAGGTTCTCGGATCGGATTGGTTTACGGTCAAATGAATGAGCCACCCGGAGAACGGCTGCGCGTTGCACTCTCGGC